>Ga0123357_10000569_pt1 | contig 36383 bp, 18 predicted proteins | sample TergutEmb28metaG_FD_89873 | JGI IMG/M metagenome (GOLD analysis project Ga0123357, IMG submission 89873) | Embiratermes neotenicus P4 segment gut microbial communities from Petit-Saut dam, French Guiana - Emb289 P4 | ecosystem: Host-associated > Arthropoda: Insects > Digestive system > Gut ... | reverse complement strand
TAAAAAAAAAAAAAGACACTTTTTTCCCCCCCTTCTGTAATGGCATAAGGTAAGTTATGCTAAAATTAAACATGGATTAACCTAAGAGAGAAGTGAATAGGCAGCTATTTCTTGAAATTAGGTTTGACTTAGTTATAAACTAGTAAAGGGAGGTGGATATTTCAACTCAGTACTTTTTAATCTGGTACACATACCAGTGAATTTGTCAAAATATGCACACCTACTGGTGTATTGTATGCTGCTTTTACATGTTTTATTGGAGTACTAGCACACATGTACAAGTTTTTAGGCTTTTAGAGCAGGTGTTATTGAAATGACAGTCTTCTGACCTATTGCACCATGTAAAATTATAATTTGTGCTGATGTTTCAGAGGAATGTGCTGCTCTGTCATCAGGGTGACTGAATTTGGTTATCTCACTTCAGGCTCGCAGTTTCTGTTAGCTGCCCACAAGATCTAATCCCCTCTTCCCTTTCTACAGCTCTGATTGGTCACAGTCCTTGCAACCTTCCTATACAAGTGACCTATTTCCTCCGTCCAGTCACTTCAGTTTCCAGGTGAACAAAACTCAGTTACCATACAGTTGGAAGAAGCACATTCCTCAAAAATGCTGGAAAAAATTTATGACCCTAAACAGAATAAAAGCCAAGAGGATAATCACTGGAATACTGGCAGACATGTTATTAAGAAATTGCACTGTGTGAACTTCATTTTATTTTTCTTATTCAGTCAAACAAATAACATGTACATGATATAAACTATGTATATGATTATTTTTCACTGCCGTTATTTGCACCTATATTCGTATACATATTCTTCAGTTCCACTTGTGCCATAGTATCAATATTTATTCAGAATGGTTAAGGGAACAACTTTGTAACTTATTCTTGTACACAATGTGTATACTCTCTGTGCAATAAATCTCTTTAAAAATTCATATGATTGGTATCTGTAAATGTTGTCTGAAGCATTGTTATCATTAATAATTGTTAAGGTGATGAGCACAGAAGTTTAATGGCATAGAGTTTCTCAGAAATTGTTAATTTTAGGGAAGATAATAAGTGATGTTTACCTCATGAACATGTGAACTTGATGGAAACATATGTGGACATTGTGTCTTTTTAAGTTTTACTAAACATTATCTGTTTACATTTCTTTTTAAACCAGAGGCAGTCAGTGATTGTGTTTGAAGGACTGTTGAACAAGATGTTCCTGCAAGTTATTCTTTTGTCTTTGTTTTATTGGAGCCAGGGGGGCATAATCAGTGCAATGACTAGCTTGTAGGCTGGACAGATGACTGTTCGATTCCAGGCAGGGGCAAGAGGTTTTTGTCTTTTTCAGTTCCCAGACTGGCTCTGGGACCCACCCAGCCTCCTACGGTCTTTTCCTGGGGTATAGCTGCCATAGTGTGAGGCTGTCCACTCACCTCTGCCTAACATTGAGGTTAATAAAAGGAGCCATAATCTCACTCTCTCGTATTCTTTCACGGTGGATGCAGAGACAATTTCATCCTTACCGTGTTTTTGATGTGAACATCATGTGGAAACACTTGATTTAAGAAGAATGTGAAAGCTATGTAGGTTTAAAGTGTGTCTGTTTGCTTTTTGTATTCTGCATAGTTGCTCACCTCATATTCTACTTTCAGTGTCTGTGGTCAGGCTCAAGGCTGTGTATGTGAGACTGACTAAACGAAAGTGAGAAAAAAAGTTGCTGACCTCTTTATCTCAAAACATAGGGAAATGGAATATCTGTGTACTTATAACTTGATGTTCTTGCTGATTTTATATGTACAATAAAAACATACTAAGCTATCAGTTGGACTCTGAATATATGAGAACAGTTTTCTTAGGTTTATTTATTTTCTGACACCTTAATTCATGTAAACTGAGACTTATGTTTGTTTTTTGTTTTAGTTACAGAGACTGGGTGTCAGTATGTCTGTGCACCGAGTTGCTAATTCCGCTGTGAAGCGAAAAGGTGAAGGAATGGCATCATCTGGACATAAAAATGGTAACACTGTGACATCACAGGCAGAAGTTAATACTGCTCAAGTGACTGAAAAGGCAGAACGTGAAGCACTTGTTTTGTGGAGACAGCCAATCAAAACTCTGAATTATTTTATACGAGAACTACTCTTAGATCTCTACATATATGGAATCAAGTGAGTTATTTTTTTGTGATGTATGGTCCATAAAGAGTTTTGTGATGGAAACAGTGAGGAAAAATTGTAGTGGTCACACATCAAAAAAGTAAAAGTATAATATTTACAAATTTTTGCCAGAAGTCCGAAGTCATATCAGAATTAAGATTGTTACTGATAATGATATAATTAAACAACTTTCCCGTTTTATTAAATCAGAACTGTGTGTAAGGGTGCAGCATACATTCCATCTTCATCTTTCTTCTCCTCCTCCTCTTCCTATTCTTCTTCTTATTTCTTTGTGGCTTGCTAGTATGTATGTTGTGACTTAATTGGCCATCCATAGTTGTTGACAATGTCCATTGAATCCTGCCTTATTCCATCCCACAAATATATTCAGAATTTTATTTTTTCAGGTGTGAAAAACCTTTGCCATTTGGTTAAGTAATAATTTTGATATCTAATATTAATTTCAGAAAACAATACAGTGTGAATTTTTTCATATGTCTTTACATCCTTTGTTACAGACTGTTGCATTATCGCTTGGCTCTTGGCTTTATTCTTCTAGTCACCGTAGTTTGTTCTGTGTTGGTTCATGTAGGTGGGCCATATCAACATGTAAGTTTTCTGAAGATGAGTTCAAATGGTGAAGTTGTAGAACTGTGGATGTAATGTTGTTATCAGTTGAAAAGCAAATTGTTTTAATTTCAGTTGTGGAATGCTGTTGTGTTCTATGTAAAACAGTCATTCTTCATCACCACATGTTGTAAGATTTGAGGTTCTCATGGTTGTGTTGCGAAGTATTCTGGGCTTTAAGGACGTGACATTGTGTCATCAGGTGGTTAGTTCCTGATGTTACAAAGGATTGTTGGGCCACTGAAGCACTGGGAACTACTTTCCCAGGAAAAGTGTCAAATCCCACAGGACTTTGAAATCTTCAACAACACTGCTGCGAGAACCTCAAATCTTGCAAGGTTGTTCAAGTGATTTTAATCATGTTGCTGTCTGTATTTTGATCACTGGCCATACCAAAACATGTAGTGAAAGAAAACTCTTACTTGTTGCAGTACTGGGACTCTGTCCGTAAGCAAACATTATGGTGCTTGTACTGGTTAGGTTTGGGCGTGTTGTCTTCAGTTGGTCTTGGCACAGGACTGCACACATTTCTGCTCTACCTCGGGCCTCACATTGCCTCAGTGACGCTGGCTGCCTATGAGTGCGGTGGTCTGAATTTCCCTGAACCCCCGTATCCAGACGAGTGAGTTTAATTTTGATTCTTCTATGTTACTTTGTATATGATTAATGCATGTTACTAAAGACAAATTAAACAATAGACCATCAGTCACAACTGTTATTTATTAGACAGTACTTTTCAGTGTCTAAAACATGCTACATGTTTCACCTTGTTTCACAAAGCCATCACCAGGCATGAGGATCAACATGGAGGACATGGAAAATAAAGAAATATAATAAATATTAATATGAATGTGGACCGTGATAGCTCAGTCAGTATAGTGACTCGCTGCGGGCTAGATGGTCCGGGGATCGAATCCCAGTGGGGGGAGATTTTCTGCATCTGTCCAGACCTGCCCTGGGCCCCACCCAGCCTCCTGTGCAATGGGTAATGGGTCATTCTCCAGGGTAAAGCGGCCAGGGCGTGGCGTTTACCACCCACCCCCCATCTAGTGCCAAGGTTAAAGAAAGAGTATAGCTATACCTCTACTCCCTCTCTGGGCCTTCGTGGCCTGTTCTAGGGTGAACTTTTTTATTGATATCAGTACTTCTGTAAAAACAGAATGGCAAGGTTATGCCACTACTAAGGAATTGCTGTTTTTATATAATTTTTCTAATTATGGCATATAGCAATTTCATGTCTTTATTTAAAAACTTCCATGCCTTTGGATTATTGTTTGTTTTAACCATGCATGTAGATACAATAAATGCTTATTACAATGACAGTCCGTGATACAGGAAATCCTTTCATAACAAATGGACCAGTTAATTTTTTTTGTCAAGTACTACAGTTGAGTAATTGGTGAAGACACACATCCATAATGACATACCATTTATCACATCCTACTGCTGTTCTACCATGCATGTGGGCAATGCTAATATAATAAATGAAACAGCACAAAGTGGGAACCGGTGGTTATCAGATAAAATGATGACCTATATGATGAAATTTAGTATTTTCTGTACGTATTTTCTTGTTGTTTTTTTTTTTAAATTGAGACTACAACATTTCATTTCTTACAGAATAATCTGTGCAGATACTGTAGATCCAAAATGGGAGGCGAGCATCTGGAATATCATGTCAAAGGTGAGAATAGAAGCAATGATGTGGGGTGCAGGCACAGCTTTAGGGGAATTGCCCCCGTACTTCATGGCAAGAGCATCTAGACTCTCTGGTTATGACCCTAATGACGAAGACGACCTCAGGGAATTTGAGGAGCTGCAGCGCAAGAGAAACAATCCCAAATCAATGGTGTGTTTATACATTGTTATAACTGTTTTAAGAATGGAGGAATGTCCTTGGTTTCATTATAGTAGATGAAGATATTATGATGTGGAATTTTGCATTTGCAGACACATTTGGACCGAGCAAAGCTGCTTGTTGAAAGACTAGTGGAGAAGGTTGGATTTTTTGGCATTCTAGCTTGCGCTTCTGTGAGTATAACACACAAAGTCATACATGTAACAAGCACTAAACAAGTAAAATGACAACATTATTTTATATGCCAACTTGCACCACCCTTCACTCAGAGCATGTCACATGATTGTAGGCAGTGTGTAGCTTGCTGACATTCAAATTTGTCATGAGTCAGGGTTCACAGATGTTTTCATGTATTTCAGTTAATAACAAGTTTTTACTCACTACTGGCAATGTTTTCTGTCTGATGGCAGACATATGTAACATGTAAAAAGCATGTTGTTTATGGTGGGTAGAAGTTTTGTAAGTTAAGTGAGCAGATGGGAAGTGGCCAGGGAAAGTTGTCAGATAAAATTACATCTTAATTCATCTGAATGGCAGTTTTACTTGCCAGCTGCATTTGTTTTTGCAGTTACATTCAGACATTAGTTTCCAAAGTAAAACAGCTGCACAATTCTCACGGTATTAAATATGAAACTTGTTCCTTTTCGTGGTTTGTACTCATGAATGTGTATTTATTTGTTTTCATGATTTCTGGCCTAGCATTAACAGGAGTACATATTGTATTAACATGATGTTTCGAAGGATCTTAATGCCTCTATCTTCATGGTCGAGCAGTCTGAGAAAATACTCTTTTTGTCGTCTTGACCATCATGATATAGGGGCTATGATTTGTTGAAATGGGGGACCTACTGATCCAAAAGAGACAGTGTCAGATCCCAGAAGGCTGGAAACTTCAGTAACGGTGCCGTGAGAACTGCAAACCTCACACAGGTCACTGTTAACTGTTCCTGCTATTTGGTTGTTTAAATAAACTGAGGTCACAGACATTATTACATAAAGTAAACTACAATTTAAAATTCTCAACAATGATTTACATACTTATCGTTCAGTAATGGACCTGTAATCTGTTACAGATTCCTAACCCATTGTTTGACCTGGCAGGAATCACTTGTGGACATTTTCTTGTCCCCTTCTGGACATTCTTTGGTGCAACACTCATTGGTAAAGCTGTGATCAAGATGCTTATTCAGAAGGTTTTTGTCATAATTGCATTTAATGAAATGCTAGTTGAGAGGGCTGTTGCTACATTAGTATACATTCCTGCTGTTGGTCCAAAACTTCAAGAACCATTCAAACACTTTCTTGTAAATCAAAAGATGAAGCTACGTAGAAAACCAGGAGAAGAGGTGCCACTGGTATGTATTATCTTTTGTTATGATTGTGTAAGTTTTTAGCAATCTCGTCTTTTCTGGATCTTGGTGTGTGTGTATTTGCATTTACACTGAAATTTGGTTGTTTTGTGGATGAAAAATAAACAGAAAATATTTTATGAGAATTTTATTACCGTATATTCTCGAATCTAATCCACACCTTTCCTTCAACCGCCCCTTGCCTACAAGGCAGACTGATAGAATAATATTGGATGTTACCAATGCTTTAACCGATATCCGACTAATGCGCCGTGTGTGAAGTGGCCATTTAATTGCCAGCGGTACAAACGCACCACAGCTGGTGACAGTGACTGGGTGACGGATAACGATTCAGTTATGAGTGATGATGGCGAGTCTGATGAATAATAAATTATAAATATTATATATGTTATAAATAAGAAATAAAATAATAAATTATTGTATTGTTCTTACGGCATGTACAGCGGCTCTATCATTTTTCCAAAATCCAGCTCATGACTGCGAATCTAATCCGCACACGATTCTAATCCGCATCTGATTTTTTAGCCCACTGAAACTGTAAAAAGGGTGAGGATTAGATTCAAGAATATACGGTATATGTTAGGGAAGTCAACTGATTTGAAATTTCATATGAAGGTTGGAGGTGATCATATTATCGCATCACTTTAAACATTCAAAAAATTAATTGCTTCAGCACCTGATTAACTTCAGTCTTAAAGATATCTTATTGTTACTTGTATTAAAAATTGTATACAAATTTACCCTAAGTCTAATTGTAAATTCAGTGCAGATGCCTTTGCTAGGTATTTGTCAGAGGTTTTGGTACAGTTTGTCACGTGATATTTTAAAATTTGTGACTGATCTCCTAGGCATTTTATCAAAAAATGGTAAAAACCAAGAGCCTTTGTAAGAACATTTACCACACCACGACATATATACTCAGCCGTGAAAGAGTTACACGTGATTCTGTGCTCAGTACTCCTCCTTAGTATACAGTAAAATCAAGGACATTAAAAAATATTTACTGATATCTGCATATGGTTTTATTTCAGGAAGGAAATATCCTAGCATCAATTTTTGAGAAGTTTGTGGTAGCAATGATTCTGTATTTTGTGGTCTCTATCATAAATTCGCTCGCCCAGAGCTATCACAAGAGACTACATAAACAAGCACGTGGTTTAAAGAAATCTGCAGATTGATGGGACCATATTTATAGCTGCCATACCAAGACCTAAAGTTAGTGGCTTGGAAAGGAATTTTAAACTAATTTTTTTTTAAACAAACAAATGGATTTTCAGTGCATTAATTGTGAGACCTTCAACAGGATTGTTGCATCCACTTTTCACCAGCACACAGGTTTTGTAAGCAAATATTTTAATGCGCAGTTTGGAGTGCGTTGTTTCTTTATCAAGCAAGATGATAATTTCTGTTTATGGATATAGATTTCCTGAGTTTGTATTTATCATACACCTTTGAAATGCATTTCATTACCATTTTTGTGTTGTGGGCCCATGATTATGAATTGTATGGACATTGTATTCTGTTTGCTAAATCTGCAGTGATGACCTGTATATGCACCCTTCTAAACAGACTTTGTGTGTAGTGTTTAGTATTACACCATGTGCAGATTGTGATTTTAAAACTGGTTAGATGTACTCTCCTGAGTGTTATATTCGCAGGATGCCCCTTTTATTTAGTGCATAAAAGAGCATTTTTATTCTGTAATAAATCAAACACCAGTATGTGCATTACATATATTAGTTGTCAGAATGCATTCCTTCAAAATGTAAGTAAATTTTAGGCTCTTGTGACCATGCATCATGAAAGTAAGGTAGAGAGAGAGAGCAACAAGATGCAACTAATTTGATGTTTCATATCAATTGTTAATCTCAACATGTTTCGGACATCATTATGCCCATTGTCAGGAGAACAAGACTGTGTACTACTGCATATGGTGTTCAGCAATGGTTGTGCTGGCCATGGTCATGTGGAGCTGGGACGCAGGCTGTGTGCACTGTGTGAAAGCTGACTTTCACACAGTGCACACAGCCAGCACAACCAGTGCTGAACACCATATGCAGTAGTATACAGTCTTGTTCTGACGATTGGCATAATGATGCCCAAAACATGTTGAGATAAACGATTGATAATAAACATCAGATTGGGTGCATCTTGTTGGTTTCTTTCGCTACCTTAAAATGTAAGTACCTGCTCACCACACAGCATGTCAACCCAAAAGACCACTATATATGAATCTGAAAGGAAAACGTCAAATGCCAACTGTCATTATATAAAGTGACACACAAGAATCTGCCCTAGTGTAGGAAGGTATGTTTATTTTGTGTGAGTATGGAGGGGATGCACTGACACACATAATTAACCATTAACATAAGGCTGTATTCATAGAATCATACAGTAATGAGATGTTACTATTCTCATTATTGTGCTATGATTGACAACTTTATTACGTACACATGTGACAAAATGCCAAATAATTAAACATTTAAACACAGACTAGCCAGCATACTGTCAGATGGTGATGGCTGTGTGTGTTGCACTGCAGGAGAGTACTATGGATATGATAGTTTGCAGTTCAACATGTTATCTATTAACTGACTGTGAAAGGTGTTAAGAAATGGTTAGAAAATTTTTGTTCATTGTCTGGTTAGAAGGGACACACACAATGGAATTTATATGCATTTTCTTACCAAATTTATGAAGGAAGTAGACAGTTCACTAGTTTCTTGTTTGTTCATTTATTCCTGCTGATAAATTTATTTGCTGCAGTTTGAACCAGGGTGGCCCAGTTGGTATAGTGACTTAGTATAGTCATTATATTCACTATACCAACTGAGCTGGACAACCGTGGAATTGTGGTTTGGTTCCCAGTAGTGGAAAGAGATTTTATTTTCTCCACAATGTCCAAACCTGCTCTGGGGCCTGCGTAGCTCCCTCTGCATTGGGTACTGGAGGCTCTTTGCCCAAGGTAAAGGAGGACATTACAATTATCATTCACTTCCATCTATTGCCATGGTTATGAATGCATGGAGCTATATCACCACTCTGTATCATCATGATGTCATTTAATCAGCTCCACAGACACTGTAATGGTATCAGCTTTGTAGATGTTGCAGGTAAATTTTCTAAGTTTGCCATTAAGTACCACTGTTGGTCAGTATACAGTATGGTCTCGTTTTATGACAAGGTTACGTTCTCGAATATTTGGTTGTAAATCGAATCATCGTAAAACAAGTACTACTTAAACGGTTTAAATTGAGATAGGTTCATGGGCCAAAAAAATTAGTCAAATAATTTTATAATTTACAATATTTCTTTACATTATGTCATACAGTTTTAATTTAATGAATTATGTATATAGAAAATTACACAGATAATTGAAAAAAAATCAATCAAATCACTTTTGTTGAAGAAGGCCCAAGCCGTGATTCAGAAGATATCAAGAAAGAATGTAACGTCAACTGTGTTGATTTTTTCTTCTTTTCTGTCTTTCTGATGGATGTCATGGGTGGAAAAATCACAATCAAGTTAAAAGAACTGCACTGAAATAGAAAAATAAGAAACACATGCACACCAGAAAAGAGGTAGAAGTGCACTATGTAGAGAAAGGACGCTTTAGTTGCGACAGTGATGTACCACAAGTCGGGAGTGCTCGGACCGACTCAACAAGGGTCGTAAAAGTGAATCGTCATAAAATGAGCCATCACAAAATGAGACCCTACTGCATTTATATTTTACAAAATAGTTTCAGTTTATTGTACGATCGTGTGTTACAGCAGTATAAAATGAGTCTATGAATGTGTTTCAGTATTTACATGTAAGAAAAAAAAAACACTGGTCAGGATGCAGAACAGCATAATTAGGTAAGAAAATGCAATAAGTGGTCATTTGATACTCCAGTGCTAAACTTTGACATGCTGTACAAACCTTAACCTTTTAGCGCCGAACGTCAACTAAAGTGGACGCGCAGTGGGCCCTTTAAATAGCCAAACAGCCACTAAAGTGGCCACGCAGTGAGCCCTTTAAATAGCTGAATGGCCGCTAAATTCCGGCATCAAAAGTTTAATAAGGAATCTTGCATCTGTACAGTAATGGTCATGCATTATGGAGCAATCTGAAACCCCAAGTCCTGTGTTTGTTATCCTCAGGGAACATGTCTTGAATTCATGGATACAAAAGCTGGAAAGCTTAGAAATAAAGTAATACAAAGTGGACATTATGTATGAGGGTGAATTTAAAAAGAAAGTATCATGAGTAATGTAAAATTGTTGAGCTCATATATAAAGTGTAGTAGAGTAATGAAAGTGGATAGTTGTTTAAAAATGCCCATGGAATTGTTTTTAGTACAGTTAGTTACTCATATGTCCCACAGATAATGACTGCCCATTCCCGTATTAATTCCATTTTCTTTTTCACAACAAGAATGTTTAAAATAAGTAGTTGAATCCTCAACAGAGGTGGAAAAGATCATTTTATAATTTTGTTTTGCATATGTCCTGTAGCAGTGATAGATTAGATGTGTATTATATAAAAAACTGAGTGCCCTTGGATGGAACGATATCCTGGAGTATTACAGGATATGCCACACTGACAAAGGGGTGCCTTTATTTTTGAATGTATGTATTGTGCCTGTGTGATGTTGTTTATTTCTAATGTTTCCTAGCACCAGTTAGTGCCGTGTGTTTGCTAATACAAGTTTTTCTCATTCCATTTGTACAACACTATGTTAGTAATTACACATTTGAAACTATGCTGTGCGATAGTGTATCAAAGTACTTGGCTTGTTGCTACAACAGTATTGTGTTTGGAGTTGAAACTATATCAACCCAGAAGGGGTGAAGCTGAGATTTCAGCATTTGAGCACTGTGCAGAAAGAAACTGTTGTATTGATACTCAGGTGAAATTGGTCAAACAAACAAGCACAATTTGGGCATAAATTGTTCAAGGGTGGCCACACCGTGGCTTGCACACACCACTGGTGCAGCTTGTGCAAGTGTATGTTAAAAATAGTAATCAAAATTTCTGGTAAAGAATGCTCTAGAACATTACCACTAGTGCATCAAGTGGATTCCCCCAGCAAGCAGTATTTCCTTATGTTGCTAACAAGAGATGATGGGTGCTTTCTCTTGGGCAGTGTTGCTATCATACGTTTGACTTCACAATGAAAGATGTGCTTCTTGCCTAATTTGCCTCCTGATGTTGGCTCCCGAAGCTTGTTTACCTGGCCACCCATGACATATGGCATCAATGTGGCTTATGATAATGCATGATTCTTATAATACATGGGAGTTCCTTTAAAAATTTTAGCATCCATGTTAGTAAAAGGTGTAAAAGAAATGTCCTGAAATTTTGTTGTTTTAAATTTAGTGGATCTAGAAATAAGTTGACAGAAGTCACACAGGCAGAAAAGATGGACATTAAGATTGTAATGTGTGTCACATCCAGAATGATTGTAGAAGTGCCCACTTTATTGTTGTCGAGAAATTTGGTTCTGTTCAAGATGTTTATAAAGTTATGTGTTTTCAAAACATGTTCACAAGACAACAGTATTTATAAAATTTACACATGCTCTTAGTTACCACTAGTGTTTGTAGTGAAATGAAATTTAAAGGTACACAGAGGTGTTCAACTGAAGGTGGACAAACTGTCAAAGGTACGAGACCTAAATGTAATTATGAAACTAATGAGTTCTGGGTGGCATACATGAATTCTACTTTCCCAAACTGTAGACAACCAGCCCATAGATATTATATTGTTAACATTTTATTTGGTTGCTCAGAATTTATAATCCAACAAAATTCAGTTTAGTTCATGTCTAATATGCTGAACTTCTGCACAGATGGTCACAGGATTGAACCCTACCTATGTCAAATTTTTAATCTCTGCAATTGTAAATATGGTAAAGATTCTTGTGTTATTATGTTTATTGCTATTATTATAATTATTATTATTACTGTTGTTATTTTCTGCTAGAACTTATTCTGGACAGACTTTGTCCATGTTAAATTTGTCAGACATAACCTCAAAGTCTCATGTCATCACAGTGTTGGTAACTGATGACTGATAACATTACCTCCATCCCATCATTATCAGCATTATACCACAAGCTAAATATAAGGCTGTGTATTTTGTTTTACATTCTACCAAAAAATTAACTTTAACAAAAGTTACTTTTTGAAGATCTGTTGGCCATACATTGTTGGGTTTCTATTTTAAGTGGCACTAATGTAATTTCCAACTCTCAAGTTTGTGCATCTGCCACATTATTACCAGCCGTCTTTCTTTCCTTGTAAGGAAAGTATTCCAAAAGTGGTAGTAGTGCTGCTGATGGGTGTTATTCCCTGAAACCACTTTAAGTATTCTATGTTTGGTCACTGTTGAATACACTAGTAAGTTAAATAGAACGGAGGGCTTTGTGCTGTATTCATGCACCTTTGTGAACTTTTACTTAGTATGAAGTGCTACAGATTCTTACATTTGCATTTGTTTACAATATTGTTGGTTATAAATTTCTAATGAATTGCTTTGACAAGTTCAGTAAGACCCGGTGTAGTCTGTTAGTGTTGTACATGTGCCAAATTACATATCACACCACATAATGGGGAGATAGGAAGCTGTACCTGTTACAGCTTGACTTACTGTAAAATTTTCTGGACACCTCACTCTGGAAAAAGAAATCTGGTAATACACGTGTACCACCAGCTCATGTGAGTGACAGATGGAAAGGCTGAGGTGTTGAAGTGTCTGATAACAGAACCACAAAAAGACTTGACAGCAGTTACTGTTATTTCATTGGGTAGTAGTTATGTATAGAGGTAATCAGTACATCTCACACCAACAGATTCTTAATGTTAAGACTGTTGATCACAAAAAGGAATACGAGTCCATTCTTTAACCCTTTCCCCGTTCAATTTAAATCGCTAGTGCCTGGGCAGAAGAGCCGAGTTTTTTCACGGGACATTTAAATTTACATACTAAACCAGCAACGCTTTAGAGCGTTTAGAGGGGGAGGGGACTTTTAAATTCCGAGCGCTTTGGAGCGTTAGGGAGGGGAAAGGGTTAAACTGTTGCTCACTAGTCCAGTGGATTATGTAGAGACTCCTCTGGTTTTCTGGAGCTGTGGATAATCTACAGCTTGTAACCTTCTCCCAGATAGTAAAGAATTGGCTGTTCAGCCTTGAATAATTTAGAACCATTAATTATACTTGTACAAGGTCTTGTCTGTAACTTAACCAAGCTTCCCAGTGGGACCTGAATATGATTTTAATGTAAAGAGTTGCCAAAATATTGTAGACTATGCAAAACTTCAAGATCAAATCATGTCCGTCACAAATACCTTTAGTGTGATGCAATGTGGAATTTGTTTGCATACCTGTGCGCAGTTTAAAGATTGAGTTGATGAAGCTTACAAATTGAAATTGCAGTATTTCACTGAAATGTGCTTATTACTGTATAATTTGGGATGATGTATCTTAGAGGGTGTGCAACATTTGTGAAGACACCAATGTAAGGGAAATTTGTGTATCTTAAATTATGAACAAGAACATTTAGGTATGTTTTTATGACCTAAAAAGTTAGAATTTATTATACCTTCACAGTAGTAGCCATGCTACTTCAGGTGAACTGAATAAATAAACTGTTACTGTTTTGCTACACATAGCATCAAACCATTTTATTTCGTGTTTATTTATGAGCAAACATCTTGGTTTTCATACTTACATTTACTTTATATCCGAGAAAAGTAACAAAAAAAGTTCCACACACAACACATATTTAGCTTCACACATCTTTACACTTGACAAGATGGGTATTTTTCATTATTTATGACATGCTAACATTTCTCAACCAGCTACTGAGCCATTACGTTCTCAAGGTCTCTGCTCCCTGTAGTTGGAAATACATGCTAATACCACGCATGCACCTCTTTTTCCACTGATGACTTAACAGTTAACTCCAGTCTCACGAAATTCATATAATTTGTGTTTTTATATTAATAACGCAGTTCTTACAAACATGTCATTTATGTTATACAATGTTGTTCCTGGCCTTTCATGCTACATAAACACTGGAAAGACAATATTTTATTCATACCTATGCGTATTGCTCTGTAGTTCATATATTTGTATAATTGGGCAAAGGCAAACTAAAATACACACAGACTGCAGGGTGGAACTGTAATCTGGTGTGATACTATCATACTGAGTCTACATCACCCTATATCAGTTTATCGGTAAAGATGATCAGCATGGATGTTAGACGCTATTTCAGATTCCCATTTGTCACCATTATTTAACAATTTTTCTTTGTTATACAGCAGTTCTTCGTGGGTTTCTGTTGAAAACTCAAAATTGGGACCCTAGAAATAATGCACATTTGCAAATGAGAAAATTTTATATCCTGATTTCTATTCACACATGAAGTAACTTCGTCATTCTTCTACAAGTACTTTAGTCAGTTTACTTACTTCTACTATAGCATCAACTGGACAAGCTTCTTGACAGAATCCACAATATATACATTTTGTCATGTCAATATCATACCGAGTTGTTCGCCTACTTCCATCTGCTCTCTCTTCAGCCTCTATGGTAATGGCCTGAAAGAACATAGAATATTCTCTAATATGTACAACTTTCTTACATTCAGTAACTTAAAACTAACATACACATTGCCGCTGTTTTCATACTTATTACAAGCAAAATACAGCAAACTGAATTCACTTATTTAATAAGGTATCTATACCTGTGCTGGGCAAATGGCCTCACACAGCTTGCAGGCAATGCACCGTTCCTCTCCTGAAGGGTATCTCCTCAATGCATGTTCACCTCGGAAACGAGGGCTTAAGGGACCTTTCTCGAAAGGATAGTTAATTGTAGCTGGTTCCTTGAATATATGGCCCAACGTGACTCCTAGTCCTACATGAAGTATAATATGCTTTATTTCACCATACAGTTTACATAATTTTCAGTCCCATACCTAAAGTATGTACACGTACCTCTGAAAAGCTCCGTCAAGAACATAGTCTGCGCAGCACGATCAGTTATATCCTTCACATCCATGCTGGGTCCTTCGGCATTGACATATTTATACGTATTTCGTGTATGGCAGACTACAGAGGACCGCATCAAAGACCTCAAAATTTGAGGGGCTACGAATGCAAAGGAATAGCGATGGCAACAATTGAGCATTGACAGAGATTTAAAAAAACAACGCAAATGAGAGTGCTTTGACTAGGCAACCTATTTCCACACCAAAATTCTACAAACGTTATAAATAATTAATAACTGAAAATGCGTGACAGTAAATCCGTACTTAGATATAATTAAAAATCAAGCGTTTTACTAAATTACCTGGTTTGTTCAGCGAATACAGTTTCAGCGCTGCCATGTTCACTAATATTTGGAATACTCGACACGGGCAACTACATACCATAAAATTTACTAGACTACCGATGCACACCGTCCATCTAAAACAACTATATTGCCTACAGACAGGAATACCACACTTATATTATAAAAGATTGCGACTAAGCGATGAAAGTACCATCATTATCACCCAAAGTAAAGCCTAAATAGGAGTAAGTTGAATACGCCTTTGGTGCCGAAGATTTTATCCCACTTCAAACAAACGAATATAAATAAGCACGTGCAGCATTATCATTATTTTTGTTGTTGTAATGTTTGCAACATGTAAATCCTTGCAATGTCGCCAATACACTAAGTTCAACGCGAAATGTGTCCGTACTGAGCAGACGACAGATGGAAGTAATGTGTAAATTCGCTTCGTTACTCGTAAGAAAGTGTTTGAAATGGGCATGGATGAAATAGAATGCAATGCATATTATTACACCTTGCAGGTATTGTTGTTCTTTAATGTTGCTGAAACGAAAACTCTGGCCATGTGTAATATGAACGATTTAATTTACATATGGTGCTTGAATTACTGTGTATTTTACAGAATAAATTCAGGAGGAAATATGAACAGGCCTTGACTAAGTGTTGGATGATTTGTGTTCCTTGCTCAAGTGCATTAAGAGGGATTGACATTACGGATGAGTTTGTAGGTATGTAACCCGTTTTCAACATGGTACTAACTACATGTACCTCCTGTAACAGTAAGAAACTCGTTATCTTCCCACATGATTATTGCTGTGCATTATGATTATGTCAGTACAAGCATTTGTGCTTCGTCATTATGTTTCTGTGTGTTTTTTTTTTTCAGAACTACATATTCTGAGACCTTCACCTTCATTATCAAGGTATGTTTTGTTTTATTCTTATTTATTTTGTGTTGCTCAGTATCTGTTCCATGCAGATTTATTGTACATTTAAATTTTATTCCTGAATTATGTATGTGTGTATGTATGTATGTATATGTATATATATATATATATATTTTTTTTTTTTTTTCAGTTATTTTATTAGCACAGATGAGGAGAGTAGTCACTGTTTCAAGTTGGATGGTAGTTCCCTCATGCTGCAGGAAAGTCTTGTTGACGTTACAGAAACATATGTGGTGAAAATATTGTCTGTTGAAACTGGATATAATAAGGTATTTTAACATATGTCAGCCACATGCATAGGCATCATATCAAGGAGGCTTATGGAGATCTTGATCCATTTATTCTTAGTTTTAGCCTTGGTATTAGGTGCAAGTGAGTGGCAAAAGTCACACTCTTGTTGGTACAAAAAATAACTGGCTAGACAACAGGGTGAATTCCAGATTCAGTTTGGACATGATGGGGAGGAGAAAAGCTGCTGCTCAGCTTGGAACTAAATCTGCATCATCAGTCCGTATGACTGTGAGTATATTGGCGGTGTCTTTTAGGAATGTGCTGCCCTACATTTGGCGCTGATGATGGAAGCGGCAAGCTCCTCCTAAATGTTGAAATGCCAAAACAGAGTCATTATTAAGTGTGAATTATGTTCTCATTTTTATTGGTCTTCCTCCTTAATATCTTGCTTCATTAAATCACTGTTCTAGCATGCTGTTTCCAAGTGTGATCTGTCCAGGAAACAGGAAAGCTGTAGGTACAAGAATGTTAGACTTGTGCTGCTGTTGCACTTTAGTGGTTAAAAATTCCGGACTGGCTTCAGAATCCATTAGAACCTTTATGTTTGTAAACTTTATGTATGCATACTCTATGGTTGCTGTATGTGTTCATATTTTCCGACAAACTTGTATGCTCTGAATTGATATGTCTTCTTTGTGCACTCAATGTGTACATCGAATGTTAACCATGCACATCTGTCTTATGTCTCATATATTGACGTACATATTTTGATTGTTATATCAGCATCTTCTTCAGTGACATCTGTGCTAATACATAAGAAATGTGTGCAAGGTTTGTGGAAAATATGATAAAGAACCTTACTTATGTCTTTCAGAGGAAAGCAGCTTGTATTTTTCCTGTTTTTACCATCTCAGTTGTATGATTAATTTTAACCCTTTTCTTGGCACACTGTGTATTACAGTCCACTTTTGACTGACAGGCAGTGTCAACAGAACGTTTGCAATGGAGTGTTTTAACATAAGTGCAACATAGTTGAAAAAGTCAAACAACTACAGCTATGTATAGAACCAGTCTTCATCTTTTGATTTATGAGTTTTCATGATTAAAATATCGTAATAAAGATAACAGTAGTGTTTGGAAAACTGCTCTGCGGTCTTGATGTGGACATATACCAAGACCAGGAGATTGGTTAAATAAGCTTTATTGCAGTTTTATACTCTACAAGACTGGGGAAAGCATTAAATATCCTTCACAGAGATAGCAGTTCCATGGGAATTAACCAAAATTCTTCTTCTTCTTCTTCTCTAGGAGTATCAGCAATATAAGATTTTGATCACAGATAAACCACTGAGTCCAAAATATCAGCCAGAACCAGTTGAAGATGATTTACAACTAAGCACAGTACATTCACTCACAGAGTAAGCTTGTCTTATATGATTTAATGTATTTGTAGGATGACCAGCCCTGCAGGTGCTATAGGGAATGTATGAAAATGTTTAACATTGGGTTTGGTGCCACAGTTCTGTGTGTTCAATTCCAAAGGATGTCCCAAAAAATTAAATTTTGTATATGGTGATCTATAAGTACCATGGCAACATGACATCAGATGTAATAACATAAATTAGTATGGTGTAACATGAGGTACGTGGTGGTCTGAAAACAGACTACTGCTGACTCTAACAAATTAGCATTTCAACACTTCTTTAATATTGCTGGCATTGACATAAACATGTCGGCAAATGTAGAGCATATTAAAAGTACAGAAGTGTCACCAGAACAGATGTATCATGCAGCTGGTTTGAAACATCTTTCTTTTATTGTCAGTAATGTACCTAGCTCACTGTCACAGAAAAATGAAACGATAAGGACATTTTATCTGATAACTTACATCACTCTTCACACAAAACATTTTGCATCATGGCATCCAGTGCAGCATTTGTTGGTATTCCAGTTTTCTATGAATTTGTGCCCACGCGTTGTAGTTTCGTGTATTGCATTTACTGTTTGACTCTTAATCACTGTATTTAAGGAAAATGTTGGAAATATATTTCTTTCACTCACAAACTGTGTCACTTCTAACACGCTCTTTGTTCAGCACACGTTGCAGTTCTGGTGACTGGTGTAAGTTAAGTGAGGTGACTGGAAGTGACTCACTTCAGTCATCAGATAAAATCATGTCTTTGTATTATGCTGTGAATGTGCAATGTCTGTACTCATGTCCTACCAGTAAGATTATTGTGATCTTTTTAAACCATTGAATGAAGAATAACTTTCTGTTGTATCCATAGTTGTCTTGTTACTGGCCATGCATAGCACTCTGGCAACACCACATACACTGTTCTTCTGGTTGTGCATTATGCATTTTCATTGCTTGTACAGTTATCTGAGCTTAGAATTAAGCCACCAGTCCCTAGTACTGGGAATTTCAGAAGCCCCTTTTTCTGAATGATAATCTTTAAGGGATATATGTTCTTAGGGTGCGTGCTGACTGGAGTTGGGAATTTGTCTTCTATAATTTCTTTATTCAGATATGTAAAAGGTAAAGAAAATAAAGATGGCTTCATGCATTCCATGAAGGTGTGTAGGATATAGCAAGGATATAGCTCAACATATTCTCTAAACTCAGAAGTAGATAGAGGTAATCGGTCAATGTCAATGCCCTGGCCACTTTTTTAACTCTAGGGACAGAGCCCTGGGTACTGACTGAATACAAGCCTGGGTGGGTCCCAGAGCCATCTGGCCATGTTGAAGACAAGAAGAATCTCTTGCCTTGGCTGGGCATAGAACCCTGGATCAGCCATACCAAGGCATAATCAGTATACCAATTAGGTCTCCTTATCCAGTCAGATATGTTTCAGCTGCTAAGGATGAAATGAAGCTGAGGACGACTAACTCAGGGAGAACATGGAAGAAAGTGTTTCTGGCTAGTTTTTAAAGTTTCATCCTAATGGATACTTCACAGTATCTGTAAAAAACAAATAACTTGAAGATTGCTTTTCTGCAGCTGGAATTTGGAAAGGGTGTGCCCAAGTGCAAATAAGATGTGTTATCATTGGAGCTAACGTAATTGACTATATGTCACTGTCAAGAGATTAACACTCCTACTTTATATCTGGGAGGTACGAGGTTCAGCTGTCAGTCAGACGTCCGCTATCCTGACAGGGTTTCTGTGATTTTTCTCTGTCCCTCAGGTGAATCTGGAGAGAGTACCTTAAACTTAGGCCATGGCTGTTTCTGTTCACATCCTCCCTGTTGTATTGTTAGCAGCCATCCTTCCATTCAACACAGTATAAACTGACTGACGGAGTCATTAAGAAGCTAACAGTAGCCCAGGTACTTATATTCCCCATGTTTTATGGAACTCAAAGGCTCCTTTTTGTGTGCACAAGATCCAGGCAGTGGACACTATCATGATCCAGATGAATCCAGTCCATCCCTTTGTACCCTCTTTCTTATGAGGACCATTGTAATATTTTGTAATTAGTTCTTCAAGTGGTCTGTTTCCCTTCAGGTTTCCTGACTAACTAATGTTTTTCATGTTGTTTTGGATAAAATAAATTAATCACAAAAAATAACCAAAATTGCGTTAGCTCTAACACAATTTTGCTTATTTGTTTCTGTACTGCAGGCAGTCAGCAATAGGCTACATGTGTCAGCGTTTAATGCAATCATCTTCAGGCCTTGTTTTTACAAGGAAAAGTGTAGAAGTCATTCACTGGTATGTGCATGTGGATACTGAGATCACAGTCTTTTATATGAACTTATTCTGATGCGAGAATCCAACTGCGCAAGACAGTCCCACTGAATAATTGAATTTAAATGCAAGCCATCATCTAAGAAATCATCACGTTGTTTTTGCACCAGCCAGCAAACAGTTTTACATTTTTCCTTGTAAAAACAGGGCCTGAAGATGACCGCATGAACAGTCAAAACGTGTAGCTGCTTGCTGACCATCTGCAATAAAGAAATAACCAAAGTTGTGTTAGAATTTTTATTAATTCCTGACTAACATTTTGTATACATTTCTTATCTCTTCCATACATGCTACATGTTTCATACTCCTTGTTTTTCTCAAGTGATGTGTATCTGGTGAAGAGTACAAATTATGAAGCTCTACACTCTACACTTTCCTCCAGCCTTCTGCCACTTTATCCTGCTTAAGACCCATGCAGTTCAGACAGTGTAATTAAATAATCTGAAGAGAAAAAAAACTTGTTTTTTTGATTGCTTTTTTGAGCTGGATTCTGTCTGTATTTCTCTGTGTTGTCTTGTCTTATGCTTCAGCATGGCATGTTAGTGACTGGGGCACCACAATGTGTCAGCTGTGAAATAATATGAACTGTTACACTGCTGTCTATGGAACAGATTTTTGCAAATGACTATGGAATTTTTTGTTACAGAGCTACTGAATTTCTCACTCAATTTCCATCTCATGTGGAGATGCTGGATAAATTGGGACAAGAATTGCAGGAGCTGTGTCCTGCATTGCGGTCCAACTCCCTTCCTGCTGTGAGAGAAAGAGTACACGATACCATGAGCTGCTATTGGATGACTCTTCTGAAAACACACTCACTGGATAGGCAAAGAGATGCCCGCTTCCAGAGTTTGCTCAGCATTTCTCTTGAAAAGTGAGTTTATTTTATCTTAAACAGACCATCTTTATCAACGTCGTTTTATATTTTATTTCATAAATTGCATAAAATTTAATGCATTATGATGACATTGTGTCTGTCAAACCACACATTTATTTCGTCTCTGAAACTGCTCTAGATTTAGATTAAATCTGTTACTGGGGTGCACGCTGAAAATTCAGGCTCAGATTTCATTTGTGTTCACTGATCTGTCATCATCCCTTCTTTACATAAAGAATGATTTCAGTTTTATTAAATTTCCGAAAAAAAAAATTGTGTATAAAGCCATGAACTCTGTTGTAGGTAAAGTGGTAATAAGATGTTTTGTATGATTGTGTGCATTGTAACACATATCTCCAACGTTTCTTTATAAAAGCAACTGCTTTTTTTATTTTATTTACTCCATTTTACTACCTGATTAGAACCACCTTGTTATTGAAAATTGCAGTTTTCCAATTGAATCCAAGGAAATGCTAGGTTCAAGGTGGGACCCAAACTGATGTCTGAGGCTGTACTATTGTACCGTTTATTCTGGCTCATTGCATATGTCACAGGATGTCTGAATTATAATTTTTACTGCATTGTTTGGGATTCACTCTGTGGCTTTCACTCTGAGAAGCTGGCATTTACAGGGCAGTTCTAAAAGGACAACTTTCAGACCTTTGTAATGAAATAACCATTGGGCCTACAATGACAGGATATTTTTACATTGTTTGGAAAACTCTCAGGTTTATTTGTAAGGTATGATAACTTTGAGAGTTTTTCCAACAATACATGTAATGTCATTGTAGGCATGCTGGTTACTTCATTAGAAACATGTGGAAGTGTTACCTTCTTTTTTAATTAACCTGTAACATCGTGTGTAATAACTTGACCTTTTCGGATTATCCTTTAACTCTGCAGTGCGTCATCGGCTGCTATATAATATTTTCGTTTCTGTTGACTGCAGCTACATCATGAACCACTTACATGACGTGGTTTTTCACATGGTGTGTAACGAGCATTGTGAAGATGACGCACAAATACTTGGACTGGTGAAGGAACTGGCATCAGTTGGTGTTACTGCAGATCAGCTGGGAGCACCAGAGGACTTTGCTGTTCCACTTCCAGCAGCTGTATGTGAATGCCAGATTTGGGGTTTCTACATCAGTTTTGTTGAGGATTCAGGTGTTCTTGGATGTGTTGCTATGTCACTGGTTTAGTATTTCCTAATGTTTTGACAGCATTATGTTCCTTTGAAACTTCAGTAAGCGCTAACTCAGTGGCACAATACCGCGTCCTAGATTACCAGAATAAATAGCACGATTTTTGGAAAACCATTATTGAACATAATACGTGCATTTTTATTCTCTATACAACTTTTGTGTGAAACATTTCTCACTGCATTCATCAAGATATTATCATGAATTTACATAAATATTCATGTAAAGTGCCATTTTTGTTATCAGATTTTAATGAAAGTTGAATTTTCTCGGTAGATTTTCAAAAAATACTCGAATCAAATTTCATGAAAATCTGTCCAGTGGGAGCCTAGTGTTTCATGTAGATGGACGAAGAGACAGACAGACAGACAAACATGACAAAGTTGATAGTCCCTTTTCACAGTTTTGTGAATGTGTCTAAAAATGACACACAAGACAAAATGTGAAGTTCAAAGGGTATAGGTTGTTAATGTTTAAAGTGTTAATATCTGAAAGAGAATGTAGGCACTTTCATTATGTGAACTGTTTTTATTGTGTCAGTGTTGAGAAAGTAGTTCATATTCTTTATTTCCACTGAGTGCCACAGTTGAGTGGTTAAGACACCTTCTTTCATGTCCAAATGTTTGTGACTCAAACCTGGAGGCTGACTGTCCTGATAGTGGTTTGTAATCATTTTCCTCATTGCCTGTTGGAAATGCTGGGATGGTACCTGAAGTTCAGCGACAACCACTTCTATCCATTGTGAATAAAAAATCCAACAGATGCAACAGTATGCAGATATTTATTCACTGCAAAACTACTCTACATGTTTCGGGTGTCACAGCACCCATCTTCAGGAGTATCAAAAACTGTACCCGCAGCCTCCAGTACAGGTCATACTACTTGTACCGCTACTCCCCTCCTACGTGGTCTGGTCTGGACTTGTTGTCCTTTCCATTATGCTTGCCTGTTTTTAATTACTGGTTATTCTACTATTTGTTGGTAGTGTGAGCTACTGACATCATTGTTAAATAAAGCATAACTAAATATATGAAGTGTGGGCCAGGTAGCTCAGTCGGTATAGTGACTGACTATGGGCTGGATGGTCTGGGATTGAATCCCGGTGGGGACGGGATTTTCCACCCGTCCAGACTGGCCCTGGGGCCCACCCAGCCTCCTGTACAATGGGTACTGGATCCTTCCCGGGGTTAAAGTGTGGCTGGGGCATGCTGCTGACCACTCACCCCCTTCTAGTGCCCCGGTCATGGAAGAGTAGAGCTATACCTCTACCCACCCTCTGGGTCACACCGGGCCTGTAACGGGATCACTTTAACTTTTAAGTATATGGAGTTATTTATTTGCAGGTGGTTGAACTGGCATCTCTGGATAGCTTGACCTGCCCGGTAGATAAGCTGTACTGCATACGAACCACCCTTGATCTAATTCTTGCAGAATTAAAAGGAGCTATAGTTGATGCTCACAGTGTACTTTCAAGTTAGTATTGCTCAGTTATTCAAGTTCTTTTTAAAGCAAGAAAAGTAATATACAATTCTTTGTCTGTAAAAAGATCTGAAGTAGGTTATTGTCAATTTCAGAAGAGAGTCAGCTGCCAACACTAACAACAGATGACTTGATTCCGCTTTTGGTAACAGTCATTATACAAGCCAAACCTCTACATATGGCATCTAATTTGTATTATATGGAGAACTTTCAGTGGACCTTATCACCTAGTGATGCTATCAGGTAATACTGTATTGAATATCATCCTTTGTTGTTGTTGATCATCCTGTGATGAAATGTCATTATTCTTTCACCATATAAATGCATGTTGTATCTGTGTTTGTTCTTTTCCCTTTTTGTGGTTGTATATTTTCTGTCACTTGGTCTCTGTCTTTAGTTCTTCATATACCAGAGGTGAATATCTCATATACAATTAGAAAATTATAAATGAACATCTGTACATTTAATGTAAGGGGCAGGGGGTGGCACAGTAGGCTGAGGCGCTGTGCTACAAGCCAGAAGATCACGGGCTTGATTCCCGATGGTGTCATTGGAATTTTTCGTTGACATAATCCTTCCAGCTGCACTATGGCCCTGGGGTTAACTCAGCCTCTGACAGAAATGAGTACCAGGAATGATTTCCTGGGGGGTAAAGGCATCTGGTGCATAGGGCTGACAACCTTACCACATTCATGTGCCAATTGTCTTGAAATCTGGGAGCCTCAATCTCCTGGAACCCTCCGGGCCTGTCCAGGCCTGTCATGGGATTGCTTTACCTTTACATTTAGTGTAAACAGATGTGACATCAGTAGCATTCATTAATTATCTTCAAAGCTGTAAGACTAACAGAAAAACTGCTGTGGGCATAAAAAGCATGTTTTTGTTGCGCTAAGCTTCTTAGTTAATTATGCTTGAGATTCACATGTAAATGCTGTTGGATCGTCATCTATTGTCAGTTTTTGGTGTCTGATTGTAACCACAATTGGAATATGTTTATGAATTTTAATAAAAAATCTATTTTCGTTAAGCTCATGAAGATCTGTTTAGCAGTTTTTTAAGTAATGTATGTGGACAGATGGACACTCAAACAGACACTGCAAAGTTAATAGATTCATTTTTGCCCTTTTTGTTATGAATGCACCAGAAATTGAATAACACTTAGAAGAGAGTCTGTTGTACCCAAGATTAAAGGCAGGATGTCCTTAAAATGAAATATTTTGAACTGCATTGCCATTTCTTTGCATCACATGCAGTAAGAAACTGTCACCCAAGTAGTTCCGACTAGCTAGACCTCGGAAGTTGAGTCAATTCGCTGATAGAGGGAGTGAAGAATGTTACTGTTTAGTGCTTCAAGGGCCTTAGTCTTGAGTTTTTATTTCTTTATCTGTAAAATATTTTTTTTAATCTTACGAACACACAGAAGTACTCATACAGAAACAACTCACTGGCCATTTGGTGCTGGTGGTTGGGGGAGTGGCTTGATAGACAAATGTGACATTTGTGAAACACTTTTTTCAGTTAAGGGTACTTAAAAGTTACTTTCGCTCCGGTGAAAGTATTTTTTATCATTACAATAATCTTTACTTTTTTATTTACATCCTACCAATGAGAGTAAACATTAGTAAGTCATCATAAAACTTTCAAAACTCCTGCCTCTTTGGTACGTGTTTGTGAGACAACATCTGTGTCATATTGCCTCTTTGGTATGTGTTTGTGAGACAACATCTGTGTCATATTGCCTCTTTGGTACGTGTTTGTGAGACAACATCCATGTCATATTGCCTCTTTGGTACGTGTTTGTGAGACAACATCCATGTCATATTACCTCTTTGGTATGTGTTTGTGAGACAACATCCATGTCATATTGCCTCTTTGGTACGTGTTTGTGAGATAACATCCGTGTCATATTGCCTCTTTGGTATGTGTGTGTGTGTGAGACAACATCTGTGTCATATTGCCTCTTTGGTACGTGTTTGTGAGACAGCATCCGTGTCATATGGCTGTTGCTGTCGTCCTTGAATTGTTGTGTGTTGCTGGGATCAGGGCTGTTGACTGCTTGTCTTAATACCACATGCAAAGTACAGGGTTTCATGTTTTTTAATGTATTCCAGTTTCAGTCTTGTGACATTTAAAGCAGCCATTCAGGAATTATTGACCTTAAAACCACAAGAACTGAGACCACGCAGTGAGAAGGTTCATAGAGAATTGTGTCTAGAGGACCTTATGAAGGTGAGTGAACATTTTGTGTGACCTACAAAATTGAGGTTTTAACACTGGAGCTGTTGAGGGTTCAGATCTTCTGGGACATGATGCTGTTTCCTTGACTGAGTAGGTCCTAACCATTTTAAGGAACATAATGTATCTTTCTTCAAGGGACAAGGAGTTAAAGTCCAAATGTTGGACTGCTTGACCTTTGAAGATGAAGGCAAAGTGATCCTCTGAAATATCAGGAACCACTCACCCAATGACATAGTGACACATCCCAGAATATATAAATGCTTTATGCGACACACTTCTTGGGAAATGTTTTAGGTATATACTGTTATTGCTATTCCTCCACACTTGTACCTGTGTGGCCTGTTATGAATAGTACAAAAAAAAAATTATTTTTTTGAGGGTCTTTAAAAGTATATTTGTTCTTCCAGTCAGTATTTTAAATGCTTTTTGTGGGCTTATCTCAGGATCAAAGTACTTTTTATTTGAGATTGCTGTTCTGGGATATTATGCAGTGTTGATTTGTAGTTAGTGGCTGACATTTTGGGACTGAGAGGTTGTCCAAAACGACGGCAACTGACTACCAATAACCACTGTGTAACATCTCAGATGAGTGAGGGTCTCATTTACGATGCAGCAGAAGTATGAAATCATGCATATTTTATATTTCTGTCATGTAAAATGTGATGTGCATTTGTCCTGTTGAGCACCCTGCCATGAAGTCATGGACCCATGGTGCACTTCTATATATTCTGAACCTTGGCACTGGTCAGAAGTGACTGAACAGTTTCAAGCAATAGCTGGCAAACCTGTGGGAAAAGAGCATCAGGTTTTTGTTAGATAGGAGGCAGGGTGGGCCATAGCTCTGGTCTGGGCATGGTGGAGATGAGAAAATTTGTGCCGCATACAAAAGTGTGACCATGATATCCTGATCTTAAAGTCCATAGCATAATCTCTGTGCTGACTTTATCTCTTCTGGCTCCCCTTCTTTCGTATCACTGCATAAATATGTTTGTTGGTGAAATTTGTAATTCTGACATTGTAGTCTTATTTCTTTTACTGCTACAGAAGTTCTGCCCTTCTGTGAGCCTCTTGAGTGGCTCTTATCATACAAATACTGCAAGCTCAATAATTAAGTCATGTTCATTAAATTTTTCAGGCTGTGTTGTCATAAAGTCATCATAAGGATACCTGATACATATTTGTATACATGCCCATACATTCTTGTTTTTAAGCTTTCGCCATGTTCTAAATGTAATTTGTTCCTTTTTGGGTAATTCCCCGGTGTCCCGAGTTCTAATTGCCGACGTTTCGGAACTCACTCTCGGTTCCATCTTCATAGGCAGGTGAATGAAGTACTTCATTCACCTGCCTATGAAGATGGAACCGACAGTGAGTTCCGAAATGTCGGCAGTTAGAACTCAGACGCCGGGGAATTACCCAAAAAGGAACAAATTACATGCACATACATGTTTGCACCCAGGTTGTCATGTTTCGAAGTAAAATATTAATTATTCTTATGTCCAAAAACTTGTATCTGAAGTAACAGAAAATATGTTTTATTAACTGTGCATTAATAGGCTCGTAGCACTTAGTTTCATCCCTCAATGATGTCTCCATATTGTCAAAGGCATATTTAGCTGGGTGAGGGACCTGATTGTCTTGAAACCCTGGCAGCAGGAAGGCCATGGCTCAAAAATGGACTGAAGTGCCATAGAATTTAGTCTTTGCATTCTGTTTTTATGAGATTCTTCAGGTTTAGAAGGAAACAGTTACTGTATAGAGACCCTCAGAGTTTGTAAAGTTGAAGGCTTGTATTACATCTTACCACACATGAGTGTATGTATGATGTAAGGATATCTGTATTATTTATGATAGGTAACAGTTGAAGTAGGACAACGGTTTGAGAGAAGTGGTGAAAGACGAGAGGAGGTTCGTGTATCCCCTTTGGATCGCCAAATGGAAAGAATAACAGCAATGATAGAAGCATGTACACAGGATTCGAATGATGGAACTTCGGACACGACAGGAAATACAGATTAAAACAAACATGTAATTAAGTAAGTTCAGAAATGGCAGCTACCTGTAAGTGATTTACTCTGTATACTGTATTTACTCAAATATAAGGCAAGAATTTTTTCATAATTTATTGCCTGAAAAACTGAGGGTTGCCTTATAATCTCATACAAAGTTAGAACATTTTCTGAAAACTGAAGATTGGAAGGGAAGGGGGCTCGTTTTATGTAGGATCGTTATATATTTGGCTAAATATGGTAAATTTGTGCCATGGGACAAAATATTTTCATGTGTGATATCGTTGACAAGAAAGCAGTTGGCAGTGGATTAATTTGAATTTTACGTGCCTTATTATAAATTGTACATGAACTTTATCTAGGAAATACTGTTATGTGAGCAGTGTGTTCTGCAACATGTCAGTTGTGTTAAATTATTTTAGGATTGCCATTTGCATGTTATTTGGGCAAGACTTCTGTCATTCCATGAAGAATAATTGATAGTCTCATTATTCAGTGTTTTAATGCTTCAGACATTAATTTTTTAATGAAGTTTTATGGCTATGAATAACGTGTGAATGTATACACAATGTGTAATTGTATACACTGTTCTCACACAAAGTGATTTTCCTGTGTCCCACTAATTGTGCTGATAATGGGCTCATTTTTACACATTTCTTCTCTGATACATGGTACATGTAGCTTAGTAATCAGATTTCCTGAAGGCAGTGCATGATATTGTAAACCTTATTTCCTAAAAGAACTAATGTTTGTCAGACTCAGTATCAGTGCCTTGCCATTTGAGGCACTGTGAATTACAGTTGTTCATTGATGTACTGGCTTTATGGTTAAGGTACTCTGTGGTAAAGCATTAACCAGTTTGTCATTGTATTGGAGATGTGAGATAGAAACTGGATTCTTAAGTAGTATGTATGTTAATGTCAGGCTTTAAAGTGTTAAGTTAATGTTACCAATTTCATATTGATACGTTGTGCATCATGTTTTGGCACTTATAAGGATATCATCAGAATGATGCAAGATAAATACATATAAGTCTTCAAACAGTGTGTGAAACTTGGCATTTATTACAGTAAACAATAATTCAGTTATTTTAATAGTTGAGTTGCTGTAAGTAGTAGTTTAGCTTTCTAACTACTGTAGATGCCATTCTCAGTGGCCATGTGGTCTTAGGTGCAGACATGCAGCCACTTGATTCCTGGGATTGTGGGTTCAAATCCTGCTGAGGACACCGATGTTTGTCTCTTGTGTTTGTTGTGTGTTTCATAGGCCTCTGTGATAGACTGAACACTTGTTTGGAGGAGACCAACTGTGCGTGTGTGTGTCTAATTGTGTGTGATCTAGAAACATCAACAATGAGGTGGTCTAGGCCCGAGTTGGGTTTTTGCACCACAGAAAAGAAAGTAACATAGATAAGGAAAGAAATTTGTCTAAACTGAGCTGTGAAGTACTGTGACCAGCTAATTAACTTCATGGAGCACACCTCTGCTTGAGAAGCTGGTCAAGAAATTTCTTGCCTTTATGGAGCCTGAATTGTTATTACAAAACAGCCTGCCACAGGACTGTATCATTAGTCTGTTAACTCCAGTACATGCCTTTATGACCTACATTCTTTAATTTACATATTAATATCAACCCACCACATATACCCAAATCTTTAAATGGGGTCTTCTCTTTAGGACTCGTAACTGAAATTTGGTATGCACTTCTATGTGCTTGTTTGACTTTATTGTACTGTATTTGCAAAATACAACTTTTCTTGCCTTGTGTTCTTTGAGCTTGCTGCTTTCTTTAATTCTGCTGTTAGAGTTGTTTCATGTCTCAATTTTATTCCTGGTTCTTTCCCTGTAGTGGATTTCTGTTGCACTTGCACAATAATTTAGGAACTTGTTTTACAAGTAAACAAGAAAGTTAAACAGTCTTTGATGATGGTAATACTGCCCATGTGGTGATGGTGTTATGGGCCACTGCTTCTTCATCTAGATGCAGTATTTACACATAATCTTGCTCCTAGTAACTACTTACACCCACTATTTGAACACCAAGAGGACAACCTTTTTTTATCTGCTTAATAATGCAAGAATTTTGTGCAGCTAATGCATTCACTGAAGGTCCCAACGAGCTCTCTGTCCTCTGCCTACCTTATTGATGGTGAAAGAATCAAATTTTGGGGTGAAGAATCATATGAGGTTGTCCTGGTAATTTACAGCAGTCAAAGAGTCCTGAAATGACAGCTTCCACGTGTATTCTGAACCACTTTGCAGACCCATTATTTCTGACACTTGTTGGGCTTTAGTGAAAGGAAAAAAAAACACTGGGGGTCTTGTCTTGAAGCTAAGACCACAGGCACAACATCTGGGACATACAGCTGGGTAACCATTTATCTATTTGTCCAGATACAATAGGTGTACTAAATCACTATCACTTACAGAGTTTGTATCTGTTGAAGTATTTGCTTTGGATTTGTTGATAACATAGGAAGCTTTCTTCAAGCTTGTGCTTCACTGCTGTGGATTAAATTCTGATTATTTGGGACCATTTGTGGTTTCATTTTTTAAACAGCTGATGATGTTAAGAAGTGACACACCTTAAATTCACATATGACCCTGTTTAGGGGTCTACAAAAATGATATTGACTGATGAATGAAAATAGGAAAATTGTGGCTGGTGAGCAGAAAATTGTGCTGTGTAGGAGGTAAATTATGTCTTGTCTATGAGATATTAAATGATCACTGCTGATGTGATGTAGATAGATCAGTATGTAGTGGTGTGTTAAAGGAGGATTCCAAGGGTCAGTAGCCAGTACATCACTGTTGAGAACTTTCTGTTTGCCTTTTTGTCCAGAAAATGTGAGGCTTGGTCAGTTGTGTGTTGAGAGGTACTTACTATGAATAATCTGTGTCAGCAGAATTCGATAGTAAAGAAGTAGGTGGCTGTACCTGGCTTCCATTTGTGAGTGTGAATAAAGTGCTCATTTTTTACATGATCAGCCTTCTACTCTGAAAGAGTGCAGCAGTGTAAAAAAGTCACACATTTACCATTGTATAAAGATTTTCTCTTAATTCATCATCTGAAAAATTTGGTTTGCCTTGTATTTACTCACAAATTTAAACATATTTAATATAGGTATTTTCCTACAAACTGGAGATTGTTACAGGCGTTTTCTTACATTCAGGTGTCATGTATGGATTTAAGGACACTTAATATGTAATCATAATCAGTACTGTGTTCTCTTATATAATAACTGTGCTTACCACGTGACCATATCAAGATACAGACATTCCCGAAATATGCAATAGTCACTCTCTAGAAGGTCCAGCCACAGGTCAGAATTCGGCATACATATGGTCAAGTGTTTATTTGTACTTTCCAAACAACACAACTATATAGATATTGCATATTGATTTTTATTCAATTCTCCCACATGTTTCAGCAGTCTATTTCAGCCATCATCGGGTAGGAATACCAGTTCACGAAAACAGTAAAAGGGGGAGAAGCCTCTTCTTACAAGCAGTGGGTATAAGATTATTGTAAAATTTATGATTATTATTCCAAAAATGGAATAATTAGATTATTCTGTTTTCAGAGTAATAATCATAAATTAAAATAAACACTTGTTTGATAAAGCACAATAGGACGATGTCACCTACAATACATATGGTCAACTGTACATGTACATGCAAGGCTATCCAGTTGACATCCAAACTCCAACACACTGGTACCTGATTGGCCACACCCTGACCACTTTGTTGCCTGTGTTACTGCCCAGCACTACGTTTCTGCCCCATTCATATCCTAGCACTTTCATTCCCATAAGGAAAAATTTGGCATGCGTTTCAAAAATATTATATTCCGTTTTTTTTTTCTCTTTAAAATTGCATTAAGTTTGAAATAGCACAGTTTTAAATAGCATACGGCAGGGAATACTATGTATATGTATGCACATTAATCTACAGGATGTATTCTTCCACATAGAAAATGTATCACATCTGCAGTATCTGTGGATGCATAAAGGTAAAGGTAAATCAGTCCCGTTACAGGCCTGGAGTGGCCCAGAGGGATGGTGGTAAGGTTGTCAGCCTTAGGCACCGGCCGCCTTTACCCCCAGGAAATACTCCTGGTACTCATTTCTGTTAGAGGCTGAGTCGTCCCCAGTGCCATATTGTGATCGGAAGGATTTTAATTCAATGAAAAATTCCACTGACACCAGCTGGGATTGAACCAGCGACCTTCCGATTTGTAGCACAGCACCTTAACCACTGTGCTACCGCGGTCCCATCTGTGGATGCATAGTAATTTAAATATAGATGCCCATATAATTTCCATCAACAGTGAAGACCCTGTACCGCCTGTATTTTCCCATACAGCTTCGAGCAGGGTTTTTTTTTTTTACCTTTTCTGTATTCTACTTCTCAGATATTTGTATAATTTTAAGTGCCTTACAATGAGTAGATTTTCCTATAGTATACACACATGCTTCAAATTGTGTTGACTGTGTAAATAATCTATGGTAAGTGTTTATTTTGTTTCAGTATTATTTATCCCACAAGACCTGATCAGAGTTATTTCATTCGAAAGAATGTCATATTTTATATTGCTCAAGAAATAGTGCCATATATACTTGTGAGATCAGGTTACAAACTAATTATTTACTATCAGTATGTTACTCCATACTGATGACTTTTCAGTCATGCATCCTGATTATTACTCTTTTTATCTTCTGTATCGATAAACTATAACACAAGTCATCTTTAAAAGCTGATGTAGCAATACAGGTATTATTTGCTGCTTAGGGTCTGGTAAATGCCCATTCCATTCATATCACATTATACATTTCTTAGTCCAAGGTTTAATACAATGTGGGTTATCATTTGTGACATTAAATGTAACTGTTTGTAGCTGCTTATAATTAAAATAGTTGTAGCTACACATACAATACTGTACAAGGCATTTAGGTGTGCAGTTGTAATGGAACATGGTATGTACAGGTGGCCTGACAATCTTTCCTTCCAAAAGTCATCATCACAAAATTGTTGGGTGATTGTTAAGTACCCTTATGTAAGTAATGATAATGATTACAATGGGCGAGATACAATTTATGAACTGGCTTTTCTTGCCATTCCTTAGTCTTAAATTGACCCATCATTTGAAATATGTTCTGTATTGTTTTAGTGCCTGTCTGTGATCTTTTTAATAATGAATAGGAAGTATGCTGAAATTACCAAAAATACAAATTTGCAACTGTGATTATTCAGTGTACATCTGTCCTCAGAAATTGTATGAAGATTGCAAAAGACCTTATTGCATACAAGGGCCCATACTGAATACAATCTTTGGGTGTGAAACTGAATGAAGCCTGTAAGTTTTCTGAAGAAATATTCTTGAATATACTACACTATTCTCACACGTCTGTTGTATAATTTTAAAAATAAAAAAATGTACTCTTCTGTCACTTTGTAGATTTCCTTTAAATTAAAACCCCTTCTTTTCCTTTAAGGGTGGCAAGGTAGCTCAGTTAATGCAGTGACTAGGCTATGGGCTGGATGACCAGTTGATCAGAAGGTGATTCCAGGCAGGTGTAGAGATTTGTTTTTAACCTCCACCATCCATACTGGCTATGCAGCCCACCCAGCATCCTATTTATGGGTACCAGGGGATCTTTACCCAAGTGTAAATTGGTCAGAGCATGAAGCTGACCACTCACTTCTATCTTGTGCCAAGATTAAGAATGTGGTGAGCTATACCTCCAGTCTTCCATAGTCTCACAGCTTGGTTCTTCATTAAGCGCAGGTACAGTTTTATCTTATTTTCTCCCTAAATCTGATGTTCTATTGGCTTATCACATTTAATGAAGTAAAAAGGCCAGAGGATTTTTACTTCCCCCCCCTCCCCATGGTGCTGCAGCCCAACGCAAGCCATGGCCTCGTCATTCTTGAGGTTTCTAGATCACACACGATGCATCACAGTCAGTAGAACAACTTCTCTGGACGAGCGATCAGCCCGTCGCAGACTTAACTGACAACACCCAACACAGACAGACATCCATGCCCCTGGCGGGATTTGAACCCACAATCCCAGCAAGCGAGCGGCTGTAGACCCACATCTTAGACCGCGCAGTCTCTGACATCGGCATATTTACTAATATAGATTATGTAAATCAGTAGCCTACTCAGAACTTGTTACTGTAAATCGATAAAAGAGACATAAAAAGGGTGACATAGACTTTTTGAGAATATGGCTGATAATCTAATCATGGGCTTGCTGAAAAGATTCATGGCAGCAGTACTCGGCACAGGTGAGACTTACTGCATAGAAGTAATCGACACTTCTGAAGCTGGTTTTGTAGTTCAAAATCACATCTGACCTAAAGATGGCATTAAAAATGTGGGAGCAAGACTGGGGTTTCCATAGTGATTGTGCTGAGGACACAGGTCTTCTGGGATGTGATGCTGTATCACTGGGTTGACATCTTTTGGCATTTCGAAGGAATGTAGTGCCCTTATCTTCTTGGACCCCTTTCACTTGAAGATGAAGTACTGATTCTTGGACTGCTTGACTTCAAAAGTGAAGACATCTTAACCCTTCAAGATGTGTGAAACGTCACATCCCAAAAAGATAAATCCTCAGCAACAATGATGTAAGAACCTCAACTCTCTTATCAACCCTGTGAACTGCCTAATGATGAACATTAGCTGTAACTAACAGGCCTGAAAAATTGGCCCCTCTCCCTCAACCCTTTTATTCGGGGATGGAGACATAGCCAGTCTCTAAAACACAGCAATTTTCGAATGTTGAATTGGACAAGGGTTAAAATCCACTTGAAGTGCCATAATAATAACAGATACTTATGTCACTATCATAATAAATTAATCTCATCACACAATGTATACCAAAAATAAAAGCATTAGTTTTATTAACATAAAATTTTGTCTGTACAAGTGTGTAGCAGAGAGAGGTACAAATCTTCCTTTCTTTCTCAACCTGCAGACTTGGCAGCTTTTCGGACAAAGTACCTTGCAAGAGCTGCTTCAAACGCGGCCCCTACTGTTCGTTTTTCCCATATGGAACATTTTTGAGGCTCTGGCATAGCAGAAATATTTTCTTTATCCGCTTCTTTTTCATCAACCTTATTTTTATTTTCTTCTTTTCTTTCTGATTCATCATGTTTCAACTTATCATCTTCACTTGCACTTTCCTTTGTTAATTCTGAAGTACCCTTCCTCTCTGAATCTATTTTAGCACAGTCTGTTTCCCTTATTTCACCATCTTCCGAACCTGATGTGTAAACTTCAGATTTGCTTCCTTTTCCTGCTGTATTTTCCTTCTCTTGTTCCTTAATCTTACCTTCTTCATTGTCACTACTGTCATCATCAGAGCTTTGTCCAGTGAAATCCGAGTCTGCATCGATGTTTGTATTACATTTTGCCTTTTTGTTTTCATCTTTTTCTGATTCTGATGAGGAATTCCTTCGCTTGCGATAGTGTCTTGCTATTTTTCTCTCACTCTGCTCTTTAGTGCCTGATCTTGATGTGCCAGCAATGCCTGAAGTGTTTGTTAACGTACAGTCATCTTCATCTCCTTCTTCCTGTTTGATTTTTACACTATCTTCAGAATCTTCCTGCCCCACTGTCTGCTTATATAAGTGACGGTAGAAACCTGTCAGGTCTTTCTGTCTGGATACATCTGTCAGAGCTAGAACAGTTTTTAAAGAAAAATGGTTAAGAAGTAATGACTTGTTCACTCAGTTTGTTACACTCTCATTACAGGGACTAGTTCCCTTACATCAACATGCATATCTCAGAAGCAGTCTGACTGTTCCTAAAAAAATTTTTCGTATTCTGACATGTTATTCACAGTAAAGATGGTTTATTTTTTTACATGTTTCATCTTAATTTGTTGCTCTGATGCTAGTGATCCCATAAATCTGTTCTTTTACTGACCATCACATGAACACCAGGTAACAACCCAATTGCAGTTAACAAATATTATTATTATTATAACTGTTCTTACAGATTACTGATTATATATTCCATACTTGTATGTAATATACCCTTGAATGAGACAAAAAACAGTTGTACAATATTTAGCCTGCTTTCCTTTACTAGTAAAGAGCTTAGTGTAGTAATACATACAGTCAAACACAACTATATTACCTCTATTATTGTTACAATGAGGGTTCTAACAATGACATGTTTTGGCCCTACATGTGGGCCATCTTCAGGTTGTAATTAGACTAGATCAGTTATACTATAATGCATGGAGCACTCTTGGGGAGTGGGTGGGGGGGGAGGGGTACCATGGTCCTGTTTTTAGGTGG
>Ga0123357_10000568_pt1 | contig 36446 bp, 32 predicted proteins | sample TergutEmb28metaG_FD_89873 | JGI IMG/M metagenome (GOLD analysis project Ga0123357, IMG submission 89873) | Embiratermes neotenicus P4 segment gut microbial communities from Petit-Saut dam, French Guiana - Emb289 P4 | ecosystem: Host-associated > Arthropoda: Insects > Digestive system > Gut ... | reverse complement strand
GTCTCCGAGAAGATAATATCCATAAGACACTTCCAAGCAGGCGTATATTTTCCCATTTTCTTCTCGTATAGCGCCAATACAGAGATCTTTATTGTCAATAACCTTTTTGTAAGTATGTCCATTTAATATGGTATCGCCTGCAATCCTGTATTGGCTTTTAGCAACAATATAATTAGTGTACTGAATATTTATGGTGTACTCTGTCCATACGGCATTGTCTGTCATTTGCGCTTGCCCAGCATAGATTCCTAATAAAAGGAATGTTGCGATAAGATGTATTTTTGCTTTCATTATGTTATTTTTTTATCCATTTAGCGATAGAGTTAGTCCTATCGGAAAATAAAACATTAATTACGTAAACTCCTTTTTGCAAATTATTTACAGCAATGCTAAGTTCTTGTGCCTGTTTCTTTTCCTGCAATAATTTTACTCCTGTAGCTGAAAAAATCTCTATATTTGTAATGGTTTTTGTCGGAGAACTTATTTGCAATTCATGTCCCTGTTGCTTTAGTATCAAATCAGAATTTTCAGATTTGATATTGGGTAATCCTACATAAAAATCACCTGTATAGGGAGTGCGCAATAAAACATTTCCACTCGCTAAATACCCATATTCGCCGTTCTCCGAGAAAGAAAAATCAACTTTATCTGACATTTGCCAATAAGGTCCCGGAAAACTTTGATCATACCATGTTTTACCTCCATCGACAGTTTTAGCTAAAGCAAATCTATTTCCTCCGGAGGCGCTTCCTGTAGGCAGAGGTGGAAAATAAGCGACATAAGCCGTATAATCATTTTGGAAAAAAATTTGAGTTAAATCATTGGTAATAGGAAAATATGAATCTTCACTGCTTAAATTAAAAATTGACCAATTTTCATTGTCTGACGTATAAACAATCATATCTCCATCATAAGATGCATACCTTTCAACAAGAGCATATACTCTATCATTTGTAATACTCAAAGATGTAATTTTATCATATTCATCGGGATTGTCATAAGCTTTTCGCAACCAATAATAAGGTGCGCCTTCTTTAATGCAGATTACTTGATTTCTATCTCCAACAATGTATCCTACATCTCCTTTAAATTTAATATCATATAGATTTCGATTATCAGTATAATCTTTAATCGCCCAAGTTTCCCCAATATCTGTTGATTCCAAAATTAGGCCATTGTTTCCTACTGCCCAAATGTAATTCTCACTTGTAGCGGCAATGGCATTAATATTTTGAGTCGTTCCCGAATTGAGTTGAGTCCAATTGGCTCCTGCATCTTCTGTTCTTAATATTGTTCCGTTATTTCCAACAATGAAGCCAATATTATCATTGCAGAAAGCAATATCATTGAAAGTTTCTTTAGTAGGAAAATATTGTTTATTCCATGTTAAGGCATTATCTGAAGATTTAGCGATATACCCATTCTCTCCAATTAAATAAACAGTATTGTCGCCTTGAGCATAGACTTTGTTCATCTGGTCGGTAGGATACCCCCATCCGCTATTTTCTATGGACCTTACATATTCCCATTTTGAGAAATTTTGGGGATATTGAGTAATATCAATGACACAGGTATCTTTTTTTTCTGATATAATAGTTATTGTGGCAAAACGGGTTTCCGTACCTTCGTTCTCTGATAGGGATGCAATAAAAAAAACTGAACCATTTCCGGCTGAAGTATTCAATGTAACCCAATTCTTATCACTTGATGCTGTCCATAAAGCATTTGAGTAAATTCTACTCATTAGAGTATAAGCATATCCTTCAAAATGCGTAATATCACATAACAAATAAGAAGAATCAATTTTATAAAAATCTTGCCATACAGGTACAGTGCTATATTCAGCTAATGAATTTTCAGGAACTACCAATTTACAAGATGAAGTTATTCCATAAACTGTAGAGCTGGCAATTTCAAGAGGATTTTCCCACGGCACTTCCAATACTTTTAAATTAACACATTCGCCAAAAGCATATTCCCCTATACTATTCACACTTCCGGGAATCGAGAGAACTGTTAATCCGGAACAGCCATAGAAAGCATAGTCTCCAATGGCAGTAATACTGGACGGGATAGAAACAGATGTCATGTGAGAACTATTCATAAAAGCAGAAGAACTTATTCGAGTTACTTTATATAGTCCATAGAAGTGGACTAAACTGGGGATGTCAATGTCTCCACTGTAAGTCTCACCACCATTTATTAGCTCTACCTCATCATTAGTTCCCGGAATGTAGCTAAAATAAAGTCCTGACACCCAAAAACCATAAGCCCAATTTGTCATGCAAAAAAAGAAAGCCAATAATAAATATTTTGTTTTCATACCTCACCTCATTATTTCGTTAAAACCATCCGTTTTGTATCTACCACTTTGCCATCGCAAATCAATGAGTATAAATAAACGCCAGCTTGCAGCAATCCTCCTTTTATCGTTACGCTGTCATGTCCGCCTGAAACGGAAAGCGGTACCTGCTCGATAACATGTCCGCCGGTATTGGCGATTAAAATCTTTGCCGAAGTACAAGTTTCCGGCAGTGTATAGTGAATAACAGTCGTGTGATTGAAAGGATTGGGAATATTTTGTTCTAAAGAAGCATGGACGTCGGGCGCCAGTTCCGGTAATCCTGTCGTGGATGCGCCGCTGTTTTCGCTTCTCATAGCGCTTGACTCGCTGCCGTTCCCCAGCAACTTGTTAACCAATTCTGTCAATTCATTCACCTGTTCCTGCAGTTGGTCGTTTTTCGCGCTGAGTTCCTGCACGGCTTTTACTAAAGGGACGACAAATTCGGCATAACGAAGTCCATAAGTTCCTTTGTCGTTTCCGGGTGCATCCACGCCATTGAAATCATAACCTAAACTTTTCGCCGTTTTTTCTACATCCTGCGCTACAAAACCGGAATAGACTTCTTTTTCCTTATCTGCTCTTGCTCTGGCTATAATTTCCTTTTCTTCGGGAGGAAGCGCCATTCGTAAAGAATCTCTGATGCTGTTTATTTTGGGGTTGTCAGATTTCTGTAATTCATCTAACACATCAAGATCAAGGTTATACGTTATTGGTTGCAACCGGTTGATAAAGGCAAGTCCCGGTACATTTGCCCGAACGTTTTTCTTTGCACGCCCATCCGAAGTCGTACTCCAAATAACACCTATTTTGGCGCTGATAACAGAGCTGTTGCCAATTGCTACCTGATTATCTCCGGTAATGGACGCTCCATTGCCAATGGCTGTAGTATTGCTAAAATTACCCAAAGGAATAATCTCTCCCCCTCCAAACTCTTTCTCTCCAAAATATCGCGAGTCTCCATTTCCGCAAAGGATTGGGCCTACTACGTCCATCATAAGGTCGCTGCAATTAATCGCCGTATTGAAACTGCCGGTCGTATTAATATAGAGGTTATAAGATCCAATGGCAACATTGTACCTGCCTGTCGTATTTTGAGAAAGTGCATTATCGCCTATAGCGGTATTATTATCTCCCTTAATATTGTTGTAAAGCGCACTTCTGCCTATAGCGGTATTGCTGAAGCCAGTCGTATCGGCAAAAAGCGCATTATAACCAATTGCGGTATTAGACCGTCCCAGCAAATTAGAAGGCAAAGCCCCATATCCGAAAGATACGTTGTAATTGCCGAAGTTTCCCGTAAATCCTGCTAAAGAATTGTTTACCTTAAAAGTAACAGGAACATTAGTGATCGTACCAATAGTTCCCCCTATCCCTACATTCCCTAAAGAATCAACTTCAAGTTGTGCCGACACATTCGCAATAATCGCAAAAACAATGATTGTAAAGACAATTTTTTTCATGACAATCGATTTTAAAATTATTAATAAGACTTATTGACAAAGTTAGCCATGAATAATTTCATTTCAAAATATTTAGTGTTAAAAATAGCTGAGTCTCACAAATAATTTCACATGAAGTATTTTGAGAATGTTTTGTGTCTTTTACGTCCAACATTACGAGTATGCTTACCCCAGACAAAATTACTGAAATTTTCTGTATTGCAGACGATTTCTGTAAAGAATTTGCACAAGAAGTCAAAAAACACCAATGTAAAAAAAGTTTCCTAAACAATTATCATACAATCGCTTGGTTGAGATTGAGCATAGGGTAGCCATACCAATGGTACTCTTCCTGAAGCTGATATGTTTCGGAGAGTGTTTGATGATAATTTTTTTCCTGTATCCATCATTGATTTGCCAATGTTTAATTACCTTTGCAATCAAAAACCGGTATGCAAGATAGAAATTTCAAAGGACATGCGGCGCTGTTTGTAGCCTACATTATTTTTGGGCTGAATACGCCGATAGCCAAAAGCGTTCTAGAGCATGGTGAAATTTGCTCTGCCATGGCATTAACTTTTTACCGTTTAGGCGGGGCGGCTCTCCTTTTTTGGACCCTGTCGTTATTTACGAAGAAAGAACAGGTTCCTTTTCAGGACTTATTACTTCTTTTCGGAGCAGGTTTTTTTGGTATTTTAATCAACCAAATAACTTTTATTGTCGGCTTGTCGCATACCTCGCCCATTGATGCGTCGGTTATTACGACTACTGGCCCTATTATGACCATGATTCTGGCAGCTTTTATTCTGAAAGAGCCCATTACATGGAAAAAAGCGTTAGGAGTACTCATCGGTGCTGCCGGAGCTCTATTGTTAATATTATCCGGAGTGAAGACCGACCAGCATCAAACGACTATTTGGGGAGGAGTATTGTGCTTATTGAGTTCCCTTTCTTTTGCTATTTATTTGACTGCTTTCAAAAATACCATTCTGAAATACAGTCCTGTAACGCTTATGAAATGGATGTTTCTCTTTGCGGCTGTATGTTGCCTGCCCTTTAGCTGGAAAGATATTGTTACGGTTCATTATGCCGTAATTCCAATAAATATCTATTTGCGAATTATTTATGTAGTGGCTTTTGCTACATTTCTCGCTTATATGCTTGTTCCTGTCGGACAAAAATTGCTGCGTCCGACCATTGTCAGCATGTATAATTATATTCAGCCGATTGTATCTTCCGTAGTTGCCGTAATACTTGGAATGGACAGGTTCGGATTGATAAAAGGAATTGCTGCCGCGCTCGTTTTTCTCGGCGTTTATATTGTAACGACCAGCAAATCGTATGCGCAGTTAGTGGCGGAGAAAGAAACGAAAATAACATAAAAATATAAAACGTATGAAAAATTTAATCTATTTACTTGGTCTGGTTTTAATCTGCATAGCTTGCAAAACCAAAAATCCGGAGAAAGATTTTCAAGCATGTAAGGTAGCAGAAGACGCATATAACGCATTTTCCGACAAATATGAACAGGAGACAGCTACCGGAGCGTTGACGCCGGAAGTGCAGGCAATTTATGATAATAAATCGGATTCGTTATTCGAAAATGCTAAAGCCGCTTATGCTGATTTTTTCAAAAATAACATCAATACAGCTTTCGCACAGAACATATTTTCCGAAAGCAAATGGACGCGCCGCTTGAACTCCGGACAATTAGAATTGGTCGTACAGGCAGTTACCGACAAAGCATTTAAAGAAACCGATGTTTATAAAAATGCAACAGCTCGGCTGGCAAGTATGAAAAATACACTTTCGGGGAATCCTTATACCAATATTATTTCCAAAGACCCGGACGGAAATACTGTCGAATTGGCAAATTACGTTGGAAAAGGAAAATATGTGCTGTTGGACTTCTGGGCTTCGTGGTGCCCCGATTGCCGGAAAGAAATGCCGGCTTTGGTGGATTTGTATGCAACTTATAAGGATAAGAATTTTGAAATTGTCGGTTATTCGATGGATAAAGACAAAGATGCGTGGACAAAAGGAATAAAAGATCTGAATATCACCTGGTATCAGATGTCCGATTGTGATTTTTGGAATTCTCAGGGAGCTAAACTTTATGCCGTGCAATTTATTCCGCTCACTGTTTTAATTAATCCGGAAGGGATCATTATCGAAAGAGGTTTGGATATGGATACATTGAAAGAAAAATTAGCCGCACTGCTAAAATAATTAAACTTTTTTATTTTGGAGGAAAATTCGTACTATACTGTAAAATAGATAATTAACAAAATATTCGGCAGGAAGAATTCTAAAAACTTTAAAAAATATGTTATATAACTATATTTTTTTTTTGGTTAGATGAAAAAAAACATATTTCTTTGCAGCCGGATAACCTAAAACAATCTTTTTGCCTTTAGATACTAATGCCTATAAAAAACTATATAAAAGGGTCCATTGCAAAATGGTCCTTTTTGTTTTTAAAAGATAATGAGTAACTTTGCACAATGAATAATATCCGAAATTTTTGTATAATAGCACATATCGACCACGGTAAAAGTACTTTGGCTGATCGTTTACTGGAATATACTCAGACTGTTGAGACTAAAGAAATGCAGGCGCAGATTCTGGATAACATGGACTTGGAGCGCGAACGCGGGATTACAATCAAGAGCCATGCTATCCAAATGCAATATAGCTACAAGGGAGAAGAATACATTTTAAATCTGATTGATACGCCGGGACATGTCGATTTTTCTTACGAGGTATCTCGCTCCATTGCAGCTTGCGAAGGCGCCTTACTGATTGTTGACGCCTCGCAGGGAATACAGGCTCAAACCATTTCCAATTTGTATATGGCTTTGGAACATGACTTGGAAGTTATTCCAGTAGTTAATAAAATTGATTTGCCGGCAGCGATGACCGAAGAGGTGGAAGACCAGATTATCGAGTTATTGGGTTGCGACCGGAAAGATATTCTTCGTGCCAGCGGGAAAACCGGCGAAGGCGTTTATGAGCTTTTAGATGCTATAATAGAAAAAGTCCCTGCGCCCAAAGGCGATCCCGATGCGCCGTTGCAAGCCTTGATTTTTGATTCCGTATTCAATGCTTTTCGTGGAATTATTGCCTATTATAAAATTGTTAACGGTTCAATCCGGAAAGGCGACCAGGTGAAATTCGTCGCTACCGGAAAAGAATATGAAGCCGATGAAGTAGGCATATTGAAATTGGATATGTCGCCAAGGGAAGAAGTCCGTTGCGGCGATGTCGGATACATTATCTCAGGTATTAAAGCTTCGAAAGAAGTGAAAGTAGGCGATACGATTACCCATATCAAGCGTCCGTGCAACAAAGCAATAGAAGGCTTTGAAGAAGTAAAGCCGATGGTCTTTGCCGGAGTATATCCAATTGTCAGTGAAGATTTTGAAAACTTGCGATCCTCGCTCGAGAAATTACAGTTGAACGATGCTTCGCTGACTTTCCAGCCGGAATCGTCGGTAGCGCTCGGCTTCGGATTCCGCTGTGGATTTTTGGGCTTGCTTCACATGGAAATCATACAGGAACGCCTTGATCGCGAGTTTAATATGGACGTCATCACAACGGTTCCCAACGTATCCTATAAAGTATATGATAAACAGGGAAACTGCAAAGAAGTGCATAATCCTGCAGGATTGCCCGACCCGACATTAATTGACTATATTGAAGAGCCTTTCATTCGGGCGTCTGTCATCACCAATACGGCTTATATCGGACCGATTATGACGCTCTGTTTGGGTAAACGCGGAAATTTAGTAAAGCAGGATTATATTTCTGGCGACAGAATCGAAATTATTTACGATTTGCCTTTGGGTGAAATTGTGATTGATTTTTACGACAAGTTGAAAAGCATATCCAAAGGTTACGCTTCTTTCGACTATCACATGCACGATTACCGTCCTTCCAAATTAGTCAAATTGGATATTCTTTTAAATAGCGAGCCGGTTGATGCCTTATCTACTTTGACTCATGTGGATAATGCCGTTACTTTCGGCAGGCGAATGTGTGAGAAATTAAAAGAACTGATTCCCCGCCAACAATTTGATATAGCTATTCAAGCGGCTATCGGCGCAAAAATAATTTCTCGAGAAACGGTTAAAGCCGTGCGTAAAGACGTAACAGCCAAATGTTATGGCGGCGATATTACCCGTAAACGGAAACTGCTTGAAAAACAGAAAGAAGGTAAAAAACGCATGAAACAAATCGGTAGCGTTGAAGTGCCTCAGAAAGCGTTTTTGGCTGTTTTGAAGTTGGATTAATTCATTTGCAGCAAGCTAACTAAGCGGAACCCAAGATAGTTATAACGAGAATCGGGATCGATATACTCCGGATACGGCTTCCGATTTTAATACTGTGAGATTACCTTATCTTCCAAAGGGTAAACCTTTTTCACTCAAGCCTGTAAAGCGGGAAAAAAGAGGATTGAGGTATCTGATTTAAATATTTCCCGGAAACCAATCGCGTATATGCTTCTTCATTATGGATATACCGCCATGTTTTGAATGAAAACCGCAAATCCGAAAATTGCGCTTTGAATTGAAACAAACTGTCGTCAGCGCCTCCGAAGCCGCCTCCCAAATGTAACCATTTCTCATTATTTTCGACGGCGTCTATCCGTATGCAATCCCAAACCAATTTCAACGGACTCCATCGAAGATATTCATTCCGTGTAGCGCTTAAATGAGGCTGAACAATTCCATTGCATCTCGTAAAAAGCGAACCGCTGATTACTTGCCCTTCATAATAAGCCAAAAATAGAGAGGCAGGCAATTCTTCCATAAACCGGTAAAAAAAATCATTCGGAAAATAATACATTTTCAAAGCGTTTACCCGATTCATGTTTTCTTTGTATATTTCAATGAAACAATCGATTGCTTCCTTTGTCCGTACTTTTTCCACCCAAACATTTTTTCGTTTTAGCCGGTTGATGTGGTTTTTTACAGAGTGGGCATACTGCCTTCTCTGTTCCCGCTCCGGCAGACTTAAATCAATTCCAACCGTTTGATTGGTATCAATCACTTCTCCCAAGCCGGACAAGAGCGACTCCTGCTTATTAAAAAGCGGATGCAAACGGGTAAAAGCGGAAACAATCCGCTGAGAATCAAAAAAATGCAAAAGTTCTTTTTGAAAATCCTTTATAATTTGTTCATCAGTCTCTTTCAGATTGGACAATGGACCGGCATATCCATAAACCGATGTAAGATCGTTATACGCTGTTCCCTTGATTGGACGCAAAATAACCGGAAGAGCCAGCGCGTTTTCACTTGAAGAATAATAGAGCAACAGCGATTGCCCCGAATGGTCTAATTGATGATATTCGGCTAAATGATAAAAGTCATACTGATTCATGGAACGTACAATAGCGTTCCATTGATCTTTCCGGTCGGGTGATACGGTTTTAAACATCAATAAGCATTTTTCTCGCCTTTAAACATATTCAGAATTGTAATTATCAGGATTTTTATATCCAAGAAAAAAGACCAGTTTTCGAGATACCAGACATCGTACCGCACCCTACCTTCCATTTGATCCGTCGTCTTTATTTCGCCTCTGTATCCGTTTACCTGAGCCCAGCCGGTAATACCCGGTTTAATCAGGTGTCGCACCATGTATTTATCAATAAAAGACGAATATAATTCCGTATGTTTCAGCATGTGCGGTCGAGGACCGATTACGCTCATATCTCCTTTCAGAACATTGTAGAACTGCGGAATTTCGTCCAGATTGGAACGACGCAGGAATTGCCCGATCTTCGTTGTTCGTGGATCGCCTTTTTCCGCTTGTTTTTCATCGGCGTCCTCATTCAGTTTCATGGAGCGAAATTTGTAGCAATTAAAACTTTTCCCATAAATGCCGGTTCGCCGTTGTTTGAAAATAACAGGACCGGAAGAGGACATTTTAATCAATAATCCAAAGACAATATAGCAAATTGGAAATAAAGTGATTAAAAAGAGACAAGAAAAAATAACATCAAAAATTCTTTTTATTATTTGGTTATAAACGGATTGAAGAGGTTCCGACCGTACCGCCATAATCGGGATTGATTCAATGATGTCCAAATCCATTCGCTTTTTCACATATCGTGAAAATTCGGGAATAATATAAAAGCGCACCATGTGTTTTTCTGCAAAATTAAGCATTCGCGTAATTTTTTCATCTTGCGAATTGGGCAAAGTACAATAGATTTCGTCGATACTGTTTTCCAGAACAAAATCTTCTACTTCGTGCGTCATACCCAAATAGTTGGACATTGTCCTTTTTAATAAAAGATTATCATCAAAAAATCCATAAACATTGTATCCGTAAGCCATTTCCTTGCTCATTTCCGAGAAAAGCGCCATACCGTTTTTTCCTGCTCCGACAATGATTACACGTTTATAATTGTGCCCTTTCCTGCGGTAATTTTTTAGAATTTCACGGGCTAAAACTCGCCATGCAGTAAAAATAGTGAACAGTATTAAATAGTAATAAACAATGAAATAATGGGGTAAGACGAATTTTTCCAAATGTAAGAAAAAAAGGCAGGCAGTAAAAATAATAGCATGTATGGCTATAAGCGATAAAGAACGCTGAATCACTTTATCCGTAAACATTACCGGTTGATAAATCCTGACAGGGACAAGATAAACGGCAAAAATATAACTGAAATTAAGCAGCAGATAAACAATATTCCGTGATTTCGCTTCGGAAATATCCATCCATTGATAAACCAATACAAACAAGAGATTGATTAACAGCAAATCACCCAGAAAAATCAACCATTTAATTAAGAATCCGTATCTATTTTTGCTCGCCATGTTTTTTTATTGTATCGTTTATAAAAGCCGTTTTTATTTTTGGGATACAAAATTAGTCTTTATTAAGGAATTTTCAAAAAAAAAGCGCCCAAATCGGACGCTTTTTTCAAAAATTCCATTAAAATTTATTGTTGAGTTGTTTGAGGAGCGCTCATAATAACAACGCGGTTCCAATTATTTTGCGGATAAGGTTGTTCATCGGAACCTTTCCATTCTACCGTAATTTTATCGGAAGGAACATTATATTTCGTTGTAAGTTCTTTAGCTACAGCTCTTGCACGTTTTTCCGACAAGCCGAGATTATATTTGCTTGTTCCCGTACCTTTATCGGCATAACCAACAACGTTGATCTTCTGATTTGTTTCTTTAACGAAAGAAGCTGTGTTATAAACGCTTATTGATTGATTTGCGTCAATTTTTGAGCTGTTCAAACGGAAGAACACAACATTCGGAACATAGTTGATCTCATTCTTAACAATTTGTTGAGGAGGACACGGCGGACATTCGGGGCAGGAAACCGGACGTTTGGATAACAGGTCGTTTTCTTGACGCAGTGCATTGATCTTGCTGTTCAAATCGTTAATCAACGCATAATCCATCGGTTCAACTTCGTCAAACGTAGTCTTACCCAATTTGAAAGTGAATCCGCCCATAGCGTGAAGAATGTTGTCGTTTTCGGCATGACGACCGTAAATACGATCAAAATAATCACCTACAAACGTCATTCCCAAGTCGAAATCCAAATTCACGCGGTTACACAAACGGAATCCGAATTGGATACCCGTATTCACGGAAAGAGCATCTGCCGAATGTTGAAAATCTTCACGGAAATAAATTGAGTTCGGCGAGCCCGGCGCATTGCTGTCTAATTTAAATCTATGAGCCCAACCCAATCCCACGTAAGGAGTTAAGTTGAAAAGTTTTTTCGGAGAATATACTCCCCAATAATTCATTAAATTCCACATAGCATCAACATGCGCATTGAGATAGTCATTTTTCTGCTTGTCACCGTTATCGCTGTAAAAGCTGTTCACGGAAAGCCCTTCTCCTCTCAAACGAATACCCCAGTAAGGAGTAAACCATTTTCCTACCGCTACTGCCGGTATGAATGAAATACGGTTTCCTATCCCTACGCCGTTGACGTCATCTTGAATGTTATAAATCTGACCGCCCGCGCTGAGATTAATGAACCAATTTTCTCCTGCAGCGCTGTGCTTAAAACTGGTCAAATACCCTGGATTATTACTTTGATAAGGTTGTTGGGTTTCCTGTGCAAAAATTTGAACGGAAATCCCTACCAATAAACTGAATAAAAAGATTTTTGCTTTCATAATCTAAAAATATTAAATATTATATCAACTGTTTTTTTATTATCATAAAACACATTATACTTCCTTTCAAAAATCACGCCAAATGTAGGAATAATTTGCCACATACACAAAAAATAAATGAATTTTATTAAAAAATCATTTTTTTTATTCAAAATAATTTAATATCCTGTAACCGGCGTCTTTCACGTAAGCCTCTTTTTTCATTTCCTTTACATCGCTTTGCATCATGTCTTCAATCAGGGAATCCAAATCGTATTGAGGCGTCCATGAGAGTTTTGTACGCGCTTTAGTTGCGTCCCCGATTAACAGCTCAACTTCTGTCGGACGAAAATATTGCGGGTCAATTTTGACAACTTCCTCCCCAATCCGTTTTTGTATTTTTTCCAAATATGCCTCACCGATTTTTTCAACAAATACATCCGCGCGAATTCCGGCGATTTTTCCGGTTTCATTAACGCCTGTTCCATTGAACGTTACGTCAATTCCAATATTATCGAACGACTTGTTGATAAAATCCCTTATCGTAGTTGTTACGCCAGTTGCGATGACATAATCATCAGGCGTATCCTGTTGAAGAATCAGATACATCGCTTTGACATAATCTTTTGCATGTCCCCAGTCGCGTTTGCTGGAAAGATTGCCCATGAAGACTTCGTTTTGTATTCCTAAAGCAATTCGGGAAATAGCGCGCGTGACTTTTCGCGTTACAAACGTTTCTCCCCGAAGCGGCGATTCGTGATTGAATAAAATTCCGTTGCAGGCGAACATGTTGTAGGCTTCCCTGTAATTGACCGTAATCCAATAGGCATACATTTTTGCTACGGCATACGGACTTCGCGGATAGAAAGGCGTTGTTTCCTTTTGTGGAATCTCCTGTACCAAGCCATACAATTCCGAAGTTGACGCTTGATAAATACGTGTTTTAGAAGCCATATTCAATAGCCGCACAGCTTCAAGAATACGCAATGTTCCTAATCCGTCAACGTTTGCCGTATATTCCGGCGTATCGAAACTGACTTTTACGTGACTTTGAGCTGCTAAATTGTAAACTTCGTCCGGTTGAATTTCCGCTATGATGCGCGTAATATTCATTGAATCGGTCATATCTCCGTAGTGCAGAATCAGGTTGCGGTTTTCAAGATGCGGATCCTGATATAGATGGTCGATACGATTTGTATTAAACAAAGAAGACCGCCTCTTTATTCCATGCACCGTATAGCCTTTTTTTATCAGATATTCCGACAAATATGCTCCATCTTGTCCTGTTATGCCGGTAATTAATGCTGTTTTTGACATATTTTTTATTTTATTATTTTTAATCCAAATCCTCCGATTCAATCAATTTCTCCAGATACCACTTGTATAATTTCAAAACGCCGTATTCGATATCTATTTTGTGTTTCCAGCCAAGTCGATGCAATTGGGAAGGATCGGTTAATTTCCGCATCGTTCCGTCGGGTTTGGAAGTATCAAAAACAAATTTCCCCGCATAATCCATACTTTCTGCAAGTAAATTAGCTAAATCCGCAATCGAAATTTCTTCTCCCGTACCTATATTTATATGTGTATTCCGGATTTCGTTTCCTTTTGGAATCAAATCTTTGAAATCCACATTTTCCATTATATATATGCAGGCATCGGCCATTTCTTCACTCCACAAAAATTCACGCAAAGGCTTGCCTGTTCCCCAAATTTCCACACTGTCTTTTTTAATTCCATATTTAGTCAATTTGGCAAGAATGAGATCGTCCGAATCCTTTCCAGAAACTCCCTCCACCGGCAGGTGGTTAAAATCTCTCCGTATGGCATTCCAATCATTATTCATTAATTTTTTTGCCAGATAAATTTTCCGCAAAAGAGCCGGCAAAACATGCGATTTTTCCAAATCAAAATTATCGTTCGGACCGTATAAATTGGTAGGCATCACGGAAATAAAGTTAGTACCGTATTGGATATTATAGCTTTCGCACATTTTTATCCCTGCAATTTTTGCAATGGCATACGGTTCATTGGTATATTCCAATGGGGAAGTCAAAAGGCTATTTTCCGGCATCGGTTGAGGAGCTTCACAAGGATAGATGCAGGTAGAACCCAAAAAGAGCAACTTTTTGACGCCGTTCAACCACGAAGCGTGAATGACGTTGTTTTGAATTTGAAGGTTTTCATAAATAAATTGCCCGCGATAGGTGGTGTTGGCAATAATGCCGCCTACTTTGGCGGCTGCAAGAATGACATAGTCCGGTTTTTCTTTTTCAAAAAACTCAAAAACGTCCGCCTGATTCCGCAAATCCAATTCGGAAATATCGCGTAATACAAAATTCCGGTATCCCTTGGATTGTAAATTCTTTAAAAGCGCCGAACCAACCAAACCCGTATGGCCAGCGACATAAATTTTATCTTCCTTATTCATCATTCTTAATTTTTAATTCGTAATTATTCAATTCGTTCCATCAAAAGCAGGCATTGTAACCTCAGCCGAACTGTTGATCCCTGATTTCTTAAATACTTTTTTCAAAGTCTGCAACATAATTTGCAAATCTATTTTGAAACTCACATGCTCTATATACCAAACGTCCAAATCGAACTTTTGTTGCCATGAAATGGAATTTCTTCCATTAATTTGAGCCCAGCCGGTAATCCCCGGTCGAACCTGATGCCGCCGCCTGTGAAAATCAGAATAAAGCGACAGGTATTCCGGCAACAACGGACGCGGTCCTACCAAACTCATATCGCCTGTCAAAACGTTGATTAACTGGGGTATTTCATCTAAAGACGTTTCTCTCAGAAATTTTCCCCAGCGGGTTATCCGGTCTTTGTCCGGCAAAAGTTTTCCTTCGGAATCGCAGGTATTGGTCATTGTACGCATTTTAATCAACGTAAAAATCTGCGCATTCAATCCGGGTCTCTTTTGAAGAAAGAACGGATTCCCTTTCGTTTTCCAATAAACAAAAAGCAGGACAGGCGCCATAACCGGCAAAGTAATCAGAAGTCCCCCGAACGAAATCAGCAAGTCTGCCGGACGTTTGATGAAGCGTTCATACATAAGCTTTACAAACCATTGTTAATCCGAAGCAAAAGTACGATATTTATTCGAATTGGCAAAAAATTAAAGTCAGGATTCAAAACCGTAGCCACTTTATTGTCCCGCCTTATCTTTCAACGCCTGAATTTGTTTTTCTGCCTGCGCATTCAAATTATCAGCTTGTTTCTGAGCCTCGTCTTTTAATTTTTGAGCTGCCGATTGCGCCGCTTTCACCGCAGCAATTTTTGCTATCGGATTGGAGGTTTTATTTGCCTGATCGATCAGGTTTTTCCCTTGCTTATCTGCTTCTGCAACCAACTTATCGCCGGCTTCTTTCGCCTGTTGACGGATATTATCAATTTGCTCGTTGGCTTTATCCGCTACTTGCTGAGTGACAGTAGCTCCCTGATTGTTACCGCCTAATGCGGAGTTTGCCAGATTGCCCAACAGTTGGTTGGCGGCGCTCTTGAGGTCGATGTTGAACTTCGGATTTGTGAAAGTACCTCCAATCAGTACGGTTACATTGTTCAGGTATTGATTGGATAAATTTCCTGCAAGATTGACTAATGCCGTATAATTAATGGTTTGATCCAATCCGGTTGATCCTTGCAGATTTATTTTTCCTGCGCCAAAATTAACATCGAAAGGTTTGGTTGAAACACGTCCGGTGTCGATGGAAAACGGAAGTTTCAAGTCTTTTATTTTTAGATCTTTCAACGATTCATTCTTTAGCGTGGAAGCCAAGCCGTTTAATACCGAATTTCCGCTTATCGCTACATTTCCGGAAGATAATAAACCGCTGGCGGTCAAAGCCGTGAGGTTGGGCATAAAGTCTTTGCCTAAAGGCGTAGTCATTTGGAATTTGGTGGAATAGTTGCCTGTCAGATTTTCAAAGACGGGAGCTAATTTTTTGATAGAAACAAATGTTGAGAAAGTCTGGGCAAACGAAACTTCCTGCATATCCATATTGAGGGAAACTTCAGGTTGTTGCGGGTTTTTACCGGTATCGTAGTAGCCGCTCACATTCATTTTTCCTCCTAAAGCATTCATTGACAGGTTTTTCATTTCGGCTTTCCCGTCCTTGATGGCAATCTGTCCTGTAACTTGAGTCATATTCAATTGATCGAAAATCAATTGCTTGAAATTACCGTTCAGGCTGAGATTCAAATTCTTAGGTATTTCAATGACTTCCATTTGGGTTGTATCTTGGGCGGTAGCCGTACTGTCGCTCATGAAATCATTAAGATTGAGATAATTGGAGTTAACGGTCAAGGTTCCTTTCAAGGTTTCGTTTTTCATAAAATATGGAAGGAAATTTTCTAATCTGCCGGTAGCAGCCAAGTCGTTTTTACCAATCTGTAACGACAAATCGCTTAGATTTACATATTGAGGCGAGAAAGAAAGTCCTGCATTTTGAATCCGAATGTCTTTTCCCTCGGATTTGACCTGCATATTTTTAACATTCAGCGTTCCGGCTGCTTCTACTTTATCATATTGCGATTTGTCGATGTACGACATTCGGGTGGCTAATTTCAGATTGGCAGATAAATTACCTGTTAAATCCATATCTTCTATTGGATAAATCTTTTTAATCATGCCCAAATCCAGATTACCGACAGCGGATAAACGAATGTTGGGATCACTGACCGGAGTACTTATATTCAATTGAAAATCAAAGGGATTCCCTCCTATTTCCAGATGAGTGTCGGTAATATCCACCAACGTATTATCTATGCTGCCGCCCGGACTGTAAACATGCATGTTGGTGCGAATATTTTTGACCGATTCCGGTAAATCGGGATATTGGAAGTAAGCGTCGGAAACGAGCAGTTTCATATCGAATGCAGGCATCGTCTCCTCTTTCATCTCTCCTTTGGCGCCTGCCTCCAACGAAACATTTCCCGACGCTTTCAGGTTTTTGAAATCTTTCGAATACATAGCCGGTATCAACGACAGGACGTCTTTGAATTGCGTGTCTGGAGCGTTTAGTTTAATGTCCATAGCCGTAGTTTCTGCGTCCGGAAAACTTACCCAGCCGTCGAGATTTGCTTTAATTTCATTGAGTTGCAGCTTATTGTCGGCAAACGTAAATTTCATATTCTTGAAATCGGCGTTAATAGCAGCATCTCCGCTTGCTTTTACTTTCGATAAATAAGGAATCTTATCCATCAGAAAATACAGTGTATCGACTGTAAAATTGGTTTTAATCTTTGTCTCGTCGGCAGTCATATCGCCTGAAAGCGTCAGGTTAACATGCTGTAAGCCAAGATTAATTTTGGAAGAGTCATCGTCATAATAAATACTTGAATTACTGACATTTACTTCTTTCAATTTGAGTTTGAAAGAAGAAGTTTCCGCTGTCTGTGTCGTCACAGTATCTTCTTTCATAATATCCCAATTCACTTTTCCCGATTCGAGGATATGCGCGTGCACATAAGCGTTGTCGGCAAGGATTTTAGATATTTCATAGCCCGAACTCCCAAAAAGACTTTTGAGATTTACCGTAGCAGAAAGCGATTTGGCATAAAAAAGCGTATCGTTTTCAAATTCGTCTATTCCGGTAATTTTCAAATTATCCAGGGAAATGGAGGCATTTGGAAAACTCCGGAAGAAATTCAATCCAACCCGGTCAAAGTCAACTCGGGCATTCACCGTTTGGTTAATTTCCTTTTTAGCTAATTCAACGATTTTTCCTTTAAAAAGGAAAGGAAGAGCAATTAACACAAGTAATACTGCCGGCAGGACTATTCCTGCAATTTTCAAAAACTTTTTCATAAAATGTCTTACTTTTAAAATTATAAATTGTTTAGTATATGACCCATTTTTTCTTTTTTCGTTTTCAAATAAAATTCATTGTAAAGATTCGGGGTTATTTCAATGGGAATATTTTCCACAATCTGTAAGCCGTATCCTTCCAAAGCGGCGCGTTTGACCGGATTATTGGTTATCAGCTTGATTTTGGATATTCCCAATTCTCGGAGTATCTGAGCGCCGACACCGTATTCCCTTTCGTCGGAATCGTGTCCCAGATGCAAATTGGCATCTACTGTGTCCAAGCCTTCTTCCTGCAATTTATAGGCGCGCATTTTATCCATCAAACCGATTCCGCGCCCTTCCTGATTCAGATAAACGACTGCTCCTTTTCCCTCTTTTTCAATCATTTTCATTGAAAGATGCAACTGCTCGCCACATTCGCAACGCAACGAGCCAAAAGTATCGCCGGTTGCACAGGACGAATGCATTCTGACTAAAACCGGCTCGTCTTTTTTCCATTCGCCTTTTATCAGCGCAATATGTTCTAAACCATTGGATTTCTGACGGAAAGGAATTAACCGGAAATGACCGAATTCCGTTGGCATATTCACCGTTTCTCCTTTTTCCACGAGTGTTTCAAAACTTAAACGATAGGTAATCAAGTCTTTAATTGTGATTATTTTAATGCCGAATTTTTCCGCTACTTTAATCAAATCGGGCAAGCGCGCCATTGTGCCGTCTTCGTTGATGATTTCTATCAATGCTCCTGCCGGATAAAGTCCTGCCAAACGCGCCAAATCGATGGTGGCTTCCGTATGTCCGGCTCTTTTTAAAACGCCTTTAGAACGGGCGCGTAGCGGACTGATGTGCCCCGGACGTCCCAAATCGGCAAGTTTTGTATTCTTATCAGCCAGCGCCTTAATGGTTTCGCTTCTGTCGTGCATTGAGACGCCGGTCGTGCAGCCTCCGCCGATTTTATCCACCGTTATTGTGAACGGCGTATCGAATTTCGATGTGTTTCTCGAAACTTGCATTTCCAGTTCCAGCTCGGCACAGCGTTCTTCGGTGATGGGTGCACAAAGTAGTCCCCGCCCGTGAGTCATCATAAAATTGATTTTTTCAGGCGTTACTTTTTCAGCAGCGATGATGAAATCGCCTTCGTTTTCGCGGTTTTCATCATCAACCACGATTAGAAATTTCCCTTCGCGAAAATCTTCAATCGCTTCTTCAATGGTGTTTAATTTGTTTGAAAACATATAATTGTCGTTTTCTTAAGTCAGGATTGTTTTTCTCAATCCAAATTTAAATTTCTTAATTCTTTATTTATTTCTTCGTTAACTTTCATTGTCGTCCGAAGATCGTTATTGATTTGCTTTTGCTTTAAAATGTATAAAATATAGATTATAATACCTGCGGGTATAAAAATGGAACAGCTCAAACGTATGGCTCGCCGATTTAAAAACGCCAGATGATAAGGAGTTATTACAGGATAATCCATTAATTTTCCGATAATTAAATTTTCGTTTGAATTTAACAGATCTTCGATCCAGCGGTTCATGGAAATTAACAGCCGGTTTAGCTGCTCATCTTGAAACTGTTGCTTCCAGAAAGAAATATAAAAAGGAATCTTCTGTTTTTCTGCTACATAAAGGGTTGATTCTTCATTCCAACTCGTCATCAGGCGAATGGCTTCCGGATAATCAGGGAAGTCCATAATTACTTCTTTTCGGGCATAATTTCTTATTTCCCGTTTTCCGATAAGCCGTTGCAAAATCTCTTTCCAAGCGTCGGGATTCATCACAACCGAATCGTTTACCGCTTTATAGGTAAAAAATAAGCCTAAAGCAGCCAATACAATCGAACTTAGCCACATTCCTTCCCACACTGCCCAGCTACCTTGTCTTGCCATTTTCCAACCGAAAGTATCAATAGTGTAATATACAATAAACAGGAAAACCGAGAGAACAGCCGGTAGCCCTAATCCGCCTTTCCGGATAATTGCGCCTAAAGGAGCTCCGATAAAGAAAAACAGCAGGCAAGCTACCGAAAGCGTAAATTTTCTGTTAAGTTCAATTCGATGCCCTCTTATATCTCTTTGTCTGTCGGACTGAGGAACCATTTGAAAATTAAAATCGCTTGCCAAGCGGTCAGATTTCATTTTTGCATTCTCTAACAGTTGAATCTGCTGAATAGCAGGACTGTTTTTATAAAGCAGTTCAAAATCGGCAACAGGCAATGTGTCCGATGGAGAAAGCAGATGGTGGTTTACCGGATATGATTTGTCCTGTTTAAATGCAGATGTATATACCTGAGCTGCCAAAGCAGGACGGATTACCCGGGCGACGCTGTCGTCTGCCGCAGTTGCAGCGCGAATAAACGAGCGCAAGGCAGGAATATTTTTACTGAAATCCCTGTTTTGTGTTATCGATTCATCAACCATATTGAAATTGCTGTCAAATTCAATCAGGATGTCGCGCAGCAGGAATGTTTCCCTTTTAAAAGGAATCTGATTCTGCCTGTAACGGGATTGATTAGTTGATAAATTTTGAGACGACACGCCGTCATACAAAGTCAAAATTAAATATTTTTTATCGTCCGACATTTTCATTCGTCCCGAATCGGATACAATTACCATTGCATTATCAAATCCTTTGGAATAGTCATAAATCATTACATTCTGCAATAATCCTGTTTTACTTTTTTTGCGTACAAAAATGTTATAACCCGGAATTTCCTTACAAAATGAACCTTCTGGAATGTCTAATTCCGGCGATTTTATCTTGAGTGAATATACAATTGTCCATAATTTTGCCGAAGCTTTGGGTAAAACGTTATTTTGAAAAACAAAAGCAATTCCGGAAATAAAAACAGTAAAAATAATCAGTGGCTTCATGATCCGAATGAGGGATATTCCGGACGATTTCATAGCCAGCAATTCCAAATGTTCTCCCAAATTTCCAAAAGTTATCAGCGATGCCAATAAAATAGCGATAGGAAGAGCCATCGGAACCAAGAAAAGTGCTGCATAGAAAAAAAACTGGGCTAAGACTTTCATTTCTGCGCCTTTTCCTACCAAATCGTCCACATATTTCCAGAGAAACTGCATCAGGAAAATGAAAAGACATATACTGAATGTTGCCAGTAGTAAAGGTACGAAAGTTCCTAATACAAAAGAATATAGCTTTTTTATACGAAACATGGACTTTTAATTTGACGTACAAAGGTAGTACTTTTATGGATAGAATATAAAAATTAAGGTCTTTATTTATAATCCGAGCGTTCTTCTCAATGTTTTAATTTGAGTTTCCCATAAAGCGACAGCATCTTCCCGCTCGTTTTTTTCGGCAAAATCAGTAATTTCCAACGCAATTCCTCCGGTTAATTCTATTTTTTGCAAACGCAATTCAAAAAAGGTAGCCGGATTTTCGTCTTCCAACCAATGAAAACGGATGTAATTGTATGGAATGATTCCTATAACTTCTGCTTCATTGGAATAATTTTTCCATTGAAAGGTGAATAATTTTCCATCGACAACGACAGAATCGGCAAACCATTCGGATAAGCCGGAAGCTGTGGAAATATAGTCCCAAAGGCTGTTTTTACTTGCTTTATCAAATACAAATTCAATATGAAATCTCTCTTTTTTCATTAAAATGCCAACAAATACAGCTGGCAAGATACGACAATTTTGTGAATAATCCAAAAATTCCTTATTCTTTTTCCCAATTTTTTATTTTTTCCAGAAAAGCATAATCAGTCATATCAATACGCAAAGGAACCAGAGCGGCATATCCTTGAGCCAGCGCCCACTCGTCGCCAAGCTTATTTTCAGGTTCTCTATTAAAAAATTCGCCCGTCAACCAATAAACCGGTCTTCCAACCGGATCTTTCATTTCCATAAATTCTTTTATCCAAAGACCTTTCGTTTGGGAGCAAACTTTTAATCCCTTTACATTCTGAATATTGGGAATATTTAAATTTAAACAGATTCCATCCGGAAGACCGGTTGCAAGAACTTTTTCAGCTACCATTTTTGCATATTTCACCGCCTGGGAGAAATCGGCGCGAAGCGAATGGTCGGTAAGCGAGAGCGCTACGGACGGAATACCGGAAATGCACCCTTCAAACGCAGCGCCGACCGTCCCCGAATAAATAACGCAAACGGCAGCATTGGAACCGTGATTAATTCCCGACAGCAGTACATCGGGACGCCGATCCGACAGCCTGTCCAACGCTAATTTTACACAATCAACCGGAGTGCCTGTACATGAATACATTGTCAGTCCTTCCTCTTTTTTTATTAAAGTAGCCCGTACCGGATTGACGGCGGAAATAGCGCTTGACATTCCCGATCGCGGTACGTCGGGCGCTACAACTATAATCTCGCCCAGCGGACGGATTTCCTCGATTAAACTGATAAGACCTGAAGCATGGATACCGTCGTCATTAGTGAGCAATAACAGCGGTTTTTTTTCTTTTGTCATAATTGAAATTTGAGCGCAAAGGTACAAAAAAATGACAATCTCTTTCCTTGCTTTTCATGTTTTTCCTCTTTTTTTCTAAATTGCTGCAAAATCTTTTTAACTAATCATAAACCAACCAATATTCCGTTGCCGGTTCAATTTTTCCAACTGCCTACTCAACAAACTGTTTTCCGCTTTTTGAAGCAACGGATCATCCTCCAATATCTCAAGCGCCAAATCACGAGCAAGCGAAAGCACCTGTCCGTCTTTGGTTAAATCGGCAATCCGGAGGTTAAAAGCGATGCCGCTTTGCTGCGTTCCGTCGATATCGCCGGGTCCGCGCAGTTTCAAATCTTCTTCGGCAATAAGAAAGCCATCGTTGGTTTCGGTCATAATCGCGATACGGCGGCGGGTATTTTCCGATAATTCATATTCCGTGATTAATATACAAAACGATTGATCGGCGCCCCGCCCTACCCTGCCCCGCAACTGGTGCAATTGGGAAAGTCCGAAGCGTTCGGCATTTTCGATAATCATCACAGAGGCATTCGGGACATTCACTCCGACTTCAATCACGGTCGTAGCCACCATTATCTGCGTTTCGCCGGAAACAAACCGCTGCATTTCGGCGTCTTTCTCTGCCGGCTTCATTTTTCCGTGAACCATCGATACTTTGTATTCCGGAAAAATAGCTTTGGTCGTTTCAAATCCTTCCAGAAGATTTTTCAAATCCATCGCTTCACTCTCTTCAATCAGCGGATAGACAATATACGCCTGCCGTCCTTCCTGAAGCTGCCTTCGCACGGAAGCGTACAGGTTTTTCCGTTTTGCGCTGTAAAGATGCAAGGTTCGAATCGGTTTTCTGCCCGGAGGCAATTCATCAATCACCGAAATATCCAAATCGCCGTAAAGCGTCATAGCCAGCGTGCGGGGAATCGGTGTGGCGGTCATCACTAAAATATGCGGAGGAAATTTGTTCTTTTTCCAGAGCTTTGCTCGTTGCGCCACGCCAAACCTGTGCTGTTCATCAATAACCACCAAGCCCAGGTTACCGAACGAAACCGTATCTTCAATCAGCGCGTGCGTACCGATAAGCAGTTGAATTTTTCCGGTTTGAACATCGGGTAATAACCGTTCTCTTTCTTTCTTGCGGGTAGAGCCGGTCAACAGGCGGACTTCAATGCCTAATCCCGCTACTAATTGACTGATCGTTTCAAAATGTTGAGCAGCCAGTATTTCCGTAGGCGCCATCAGAGCGGCTTGAAAACCGTTGTCGATTGCAATCAGGATAGAAAGCAAGGCAACCAATGTTTTCCCACTCCCTACATCGCCTTGAAGCAGCCGGTTCATTTGCTTGCCGGTGTTCATGTCGTGACGGATTTCCCGAACCACGCGCTTTTGAGCTCCGGTCAGTTCAAACGGAAGATTTTGAGAGTAAAACCGGTTGAAATAATCGCCAACTTTAGTAAAACGAAAACCGCCGATACGTTTTTCTCTGTATTTCGTAACCCGCAAAATTTGAAGTTGTAAATAAAACAATTCCTCAAATTTCAGGCGAAATTCCGCTTGACGCAACTTTGCAGGGGAGACCGGAAGATGAATATTCCTGAGCGAGTCGTCCAACGAAATGACGTGCGCTTTCTTGATAAGAAAATCCGGAAGCGTTTCGGGAAGCGGCTCATTGAGATTTTCCAGAACGGCGACAATGAGTTTCTGCAAAGCCCGCGAGTGAAGAAAAACGTCTTTCATTCGTTCGGTAGTATTGTATTGACCTTGAATACCGACCTCGCCATTAAAAAATTGGTCTTCGGTTTCCAATTCAGGGTGTGCAATCTGTAAGCTGTTGTTAAAAACAGACGGTTTCCCGAATAAAATGTATTCTACTCCTTGTTTGTAATGATTTTGAATTGATTTCAGGTTTTGAAACCAGATTAAGTCAATGTCGCCCGTATCGTCGTAAAAAGTAGCGGTTAATCTTTTCTTATGTCCGTCGCCGAGCATTGCGTATCCGTAAATTTTTCCTTTCAGTTGAATATAAGGCATCGTTCCGTCAATCTCCCGTATCTTGAAGATTTTACTCCTGTCGATATATTTATACGGAAAATAATACAGAAGATCCTCCCAAGAAGATACATTGATTTCTCTCCGGAGTACTTCGGCTTTTTTAGGACCGACGCCCGGCAGGTACATGATATTTTGTAGGCTTAAATCCTGCATCGCATCAATGTTTCGGCAATCATCAAATCAGCCTGCGAAGTTATTTTAATATTTTCCGGACTTCCTTCGACCATCACAGGACGAACGGTTTTTGCAGCTTCCACGACAGAAACATCGTCGGTAAAATCACTTTTGTATTCCTGCTTATAAGCGTCAATCAAAACGTCTGACCAAAAGACTTGGGGTGTTTGCACCAAACGGTATTTCGTCCGGTCAACCGCGTGCGATTCTCCGTCGCCGTCCAATTCCCGAATCGAATCAATCAATGGAATAACCGGATAAGCGCCTTTTTGTTCTTCCGCCGTTTTATAGATTTTCGCAATTAACTGTCTGTCAATCAACGGACGAACACCATCGTGCACACCGACAAGCGCTCCTCTTTCCACTTTTTCCAATCCTCTCCGAACCGATTGAAACCGTGTATTTCCCCCTGTAACAATCCGGCAGGGAATATTAAACCTGAAATCGGCGCACAGTTGCGACCAATGGAAAGTATAATCATCAGGTAAAACAAGGATAATATGTATCGCCGGATCAAAGTCGTAAAACGCTTCAATGGTGTGCATTAAAACCGGCTTACCATTTAAAAGTATAAACTGCTTGGGTAAATCCCAACCTGTCCGAACGCCTTTTCCGCCGGCAACGATGATTACATAATTTTTAAGCATAAAAAGATTCTATATTATTTACATTATACGCCTTCCAACGTATTTCCTGCAAAGATAATTGATTTTATAAAAAATAACAATATAAAATAATGTTTTGCAACTCAGTTTTTTTCATTATTTTTGTAAAAAAAACATCATCTGTGATAAACGATTTGGATTGAAAACTTCGTGATGAACGAAACGTACAAAACGAAAGAGCATGGAAGGCAACAGAAGAAAGGGAGGTTGAAAAATGAGAATGACTAAGGAAACAAAAGCATTGTTGTTATTTTTTATAACATATACCATTATCAATGTAGTTTTGTTGGTTTCTGCAGAAAATGCAGGAAATGCAGCATTAGCGTATCCAGCCTTAATTTTCCCCACATTTTGGATAGTATCAGGTATAATCTTAATGTGTATGATATGGCTATTGAAAATAAGAGTAAACAATGTAACAAGGATTATTTTGGTATTACTTTCAACACCACTTCCATACATACTCTCTGTTTATATATTTAACATGATAATACAACGATGAGCGATGTAAGTAATATGCCAAAACCGTTTGGAAAGATGTTATAATAAATTGCATGGATAGTACAGATTATCGCATAAGAGAAAACAAAAAAAGATAAATATTGAAATAAATAACATTGTTTATAAAGAATTTTTAGTGGGTGGCATTATACGGTACAAAAAACCGCTCGCCTGTTTGCAGAGCGAACGGTTTTTTCAAATACGCACAAACGTTTTATCATGAACCAATAACAAATCCCATTCTAAAATTAAAATAATTGTTTTGATTCCCTAAATATTTGTAATCAAGCGCTAAACGAATACGCTTATATTCTATGCCAATCCTTGGTGAACAGGCAAAATGGGTACACCAACCATTAAATGACGCAGATGGCGGAACAACCAAATCATAGTCGGTATCATATTGTACTCTTGATAAACCGAGTCCCACCCCTGCAAATGGTATAATTTTGGAATGCACATTTAGAAAATTGTAATCACATAAAGCCATATAGGAAAAAGCAAATTGATGACCTACAGAACTGCCTTCATGAGTATATCTGTTCCATCCTGAAAATGAAAACTGTACTCCCGGCGATAAACGGTTGTCTAAAAGTTTAATCCTCAACTCAGAACCAAGTGATAGAGTACCGGCTCCATACCAAGCGCTTCCGTTTCCATCTTTTTCCAATCCAAAACTCCATCCTAAATTTAACGTCAGTTCGACCTAAGGGATTTTTTTAATAACCTGAGTTCGGGATAAGAGATAGCCCATAGGGCTTCCATATCAATAGAATATGATTTACGCCAACCGCTATTGTCCGTAGGACATTCACGGTGCATGTCCTACGGACAAGAAAAGATTATATCGCATCTATTTTCTATTGATATGAATCGCCTACGGCGAATTTACAAATTGAATATCAAAACATTATAAAATCTCTTATCCCGAACTCAGGTAACCGAAAGTAACTCCTCCTTGAAGAATATCCCAATCAACATGCTGACCAAAAGAATTACAGGCAATTAGAATGAATAGTAAGCATATTATTATATTTTTCATTTCAAAGTTTATTTATTTTTTAAGTTAATAAACATTAATTAGTATTAACGGTTGGGTGGATATTAAAAAATCAATGCTTTAATCCCTTTTTAGGTAATTTAAAAAATTTAGGATTTATATTTCTTCCAATATCTTTTTCGTTTCCTCATTCACCTTGAATAACTTCTCTTTGCAGATTTTCAACAACACGGAAGCTTCTTTAAGTTTTTCACTCAAATCATCGACATCCAAGCTGTTACTTTCAATCAACGCCTCGATTTCTTCCAAGCGGGCGTAAGATTCTTTGTATGATAATTCTTTATTAGCCATTGTTTGAAAATTTTTTATTATATTTGCAACCGCAAAAGTAACAATAAATTTCAAGAAAATGGGTAAAAAATTTATTTTGTTGTTTAAGAGTTACTTACGAAGTATTACAAAAAAAATTCAATAAAAAAGAATAACTTTGTAAACTTTTTACGAAATGGAACGTTTTATATGTAAAGAGTGTTATTTCATTAGTTATAGTTAAGGGTTAGTAATTCAATTAGGAAGGTTGACGAAGGGATTCGGCAACCTTTTGCTTTTGCATCAACCGGACGTCTTCAAAACCATTTTTGGTTCTAAGCCAATCTTTCAATAAGCCAGACTGTTCATATCCGCATTTGCTTAATAAATTAAAACTATTGATGTTACTTACAGGAATATAAGCATATAACTGGTTCAGATGTAAAATATCAAAAGCATAATCGGCAGTTAAATTCAAGATTTCAGTTCCAAAACCTTTATGCCGGTAGCTGGAATCCACTAAAATTCCAATGCCTGCCCGCTGATGAATCGGGTCGTAGTCGAAAAGGTCAACCGTCCCAACCACTGCCATGGATTTTTTTTCGATAGCCATCAGGCGCAATTGACGAGAATAAAGAATCCCTTGCAAAGAATCGGTCAAGTAGTCGCGCAAAGCAAACTTGGAATAAGGCATTAATGTAGAGCCGTATTGCCACAATTCCGGTTTATTTTCCCATTCATAAAGGATATCCAAATCCTCCGGCTCCAACGCCCGTAAAAAAAGATTTTCGTTTTCTAAAAAAGCCATAACTTTAGTGTTTTACAGATGATTACTTCATTTTTAAGTTATTATAAATGGAATTTCTGCTGATTCGTATTCTTTTTTTGTTTTATTTGACGGACAAACCAAAAACACTTGCGACGCCTGTTGCGCCAACGGTATATCGTCAGCGTGATCAGTATATAAAACAAATTTATTCGTGTTGTTATCAATTAGATACATGATTGATTGCAATTTTTGTTCTCCAATATTTTCTTTCAATACGCCGTCTTTGATACAGCTTGCCGAATAGTTTTCAAAACACTTCATTTTCAATACATAATATTTCACATAACAATCGGGAGCTGCCGTTGCCAACAACATTTTTTTGCCTTTATCCAACAAATCGCTTTTTGTCTTCCTTCTTAAAAATGAAGCAAATGAGGAATTGCAGCGTCTTGCAAATTTCCGGTTTTGCTCGTGAAAATTCATTATTTTTTCCTTGAAAATAACCCTGTCTGTTTTCCCAAACATTCTTTGCAATGCAGCCTTGATAATTAGCCAGTTATAATCTATCCGAAGAAAAGGCAATGAAAAAATAAAGGAATATAAAAGCCAATATTTGAAAGAATTAAACGAAACCAATGTCCCGTCCAAATCATAGATAGCAATATTTTCATTGTTTGTCATCATTGCTTAAAATCATTAGACCATGGAAAACGCACCAATATACGGTTATATATTTGATAATCAGCCTTTCTCAACGGTTGAACAAAAGTTTGGGTGATAACGGCGACTTTTATACGCCAATTTTTGTTTTTTGTTTTGAGGAATTTTTCCGTATCTCTGATTGTAGCGCCGCTATCGATTGCATCATCTACAAGCAAAATGTTTTTTATTTGCGGATTTTCAAAAAAAGACAAATCACTTGAAATAATGCGTATTTCATTTAATTTTTTTTCCTTTTTTCGTATTTTCATCAGCATTTCATACCATCTGTTTTCTGCAATCCGAATAAGATTTAATATTTTTACAGGAATATGTTTTAAAATTTTTTTTGCTTTACTTTTATGCGGCGTCAACCCGCGCTGTCTGACAACGAGCAAAAGCGGCAGATTTAATTTTTGAGCTATGGTTTCTGCTATCAATCGTCCGCCTTCGGCAATACCAACAACCAAATCAAACGGACAATCAAACTGCAAAATCAATGTTTCACAAGTTCTTTTTATATCTTCATTTGTTAAATTGATGACTTTCATTCTTCAATGACCTGTTTTTTACCGGTTCGTACTCATTATTTATAACTGCTTTTTCCTTATTTTATTATCCTGTATCACAATCCTTTTATTATCCGACAGAAAACGAATGGCTTCTATCAGGCGCTTTTCGGGATAATCCGTTGCAACGGTCATTTCATCTAAAGTCATTTCTTTTCCATTCAATTGATTCAAAACCGTTTGAATCAACAGATTCATTTCGGACGAACGCATATTTTGCTGCCGGTTTTCGATACAAACATCGCATTTCCCGCAATCTTTCGCATCTTTTTCTCCAAAATATTGAAGCAGCATTTTACTCCGGCATTGGGTTTTGGAGCTTCCGTATTCAATCACATTTTTTATCCGCTGAATTAACCGGTCTCTCCGCTGTTCATACACCGATTGGGGAATAAACAGGTATTTCATTTCTTCCCTGCTCTTGTTATAATAAACAGTCGGAACTTTCTTTGCGGGAATGTAGTGAATGATATTTCGTTTCGATAAAAGTTTCAACGATTCGAAAACTTCATGCTCTGACATTTCCACCCGTTGCGCCAACAGCGATTCGTTGATATGGATATAGTCGGTAAACAAACCGGTATAAGAACGCAAAAGCGCCTGAATCAGATTTTCAACCGATTCGCTGAATTCGGAAAATTTATACAGCTCGTCTCGTTGAACGGTAAAAATCAATTTGGATTGTTTATCCGTATCCTCTATATAAGTGATATATCCCGATAAATCAAGGATTTTTAAAGCATTATGCACTTGTGCGATATTGTATCCGAAAGTCAGGCAAAACTGTTCGATTGAAAAATTATGCCCTGTATCCATTCCTGTATTGATAGGAATTTGAAAAAAATAAGCTAATTTTTCATATATCTCTTTGACAAACTCCCGTCCGGGAAATTCCTCTTTCACTCTTTTTTTCAACTGTGCAATATCTCGCGGCGAAAAAAGCGCAACGGCATAAGCCTTTTTCTCATCTCTGCCGGCTCGTCCCGCTTCCTGAAAATATTCCTCCAGCGACCCCGGCAATTCATAGTGAATGACCAGGCGAACATCGGGTTTATCAATTCCCATGCCGAAAGCGTTCGTACAGACAATCACACGGCACTGGTCGTTTTTCCACTCGTTTTGTTTCCGCATCTTTTCGTCCGTAGTCAGTCCGGCATGAAAATAATCCGCCTGAATACCCTGACGCTTTAATTCGACGGCAATTTCTTTCGTCCGCTTGCGGCTACGGACATAAACGATGGAACTCCCTTGCATTTTCGACAGGATATGAGTCATTTCGTAAATTTTATCTTCCGTTTCACGAATGACATAAGCGATGTTTTTCCGCTCAAAACTTTTACAAAAAACATTTTTTTCTTTGAAATGTAATTTTTCCTGAATGTCGTCGATGACTTCGGGCGTAGCGGTCGCCGTCAGCGCAAGGACAGGAATATCGGGAAGATAGTCGCGAATTTCAACAATACGCAGGTAAGACGGACGAAAATCGTATCCCCACTGCGAGATGCAGTGCGATTCGTCGATAACTAACAGACAGACATTTAAATGAGGAAGTTTTGCTAAAAAAAGTTCGGTGGTCAAGCGTTCGGGCGACACGTACAAAAATTTATAATTCCCAAAAATACAGTTATCAAGCGCCACGAGGATTTCCGAATAAGTCATTCCGGAATGGATACAGGCAGCTTTGATTCCCAATTTTTTCAGGTTGTCCACCTGATCTTTCATCAAAGCGATTAACGGAGTTACCACGAGGCAGATACCTTCCATCAACATTGCCGGAACCTGAAACGTCAACGATTTTCCCCCTCCCGTCGGCATCAGCCCCAAGGTATCTTTTCCTTCGTAAACGGAAGTTATGATTTCTTCCTGAAGCGAACGAAACGAATCATACCCCCAATATTGCTTGAGTATTTCGTGAAACAATTCGTATATCTTTAATTAATAATTGAATACTTGTCTTATTATTGTAAACATTTTCTTCAATCGTATAGCAAATATCAAACGGTTCTCCGCTTTTGATATAATCGTGATGCTGGTACATTCCAAACGCAATTGCCGAGATTACATCTCCGGTCGAATCGTCAACCAAATCCAATTTAATATGCTCCAATTCCTTACCAACTAATTTACTGCTACCTGAATCGCGCACGCCGAATGAGCAAAAAACCGGTTTTTGATTATCGGGACCGAAAGGATTCATTCGTTTGATGTCCGTTAAAAGTCTATTGTCTATTTCACTGAATTTCAACGCGGCATCAATATCCAAGGTTTGAATCATTTGCTCCTCTTTCATATATTCATCGGCAAAAGTTTCGAGACGCGATTCAAACAGTTCCAGATTTTCCTCCATCAAAGTAACGCCGGCAGCAAAGGTATGTCCTCCGAAATTAACTAAAATATCTCTGCACGATTCAATCGCTTTATAAATATCAAAGCCGGTTATCGAACGGGCAGAGCCGGAAATATAGCCGGCAGATTCGGTTAAAACGATGACCGGCTTGTAATATTTTTCCGTTAAGCGTGAAGCCACAATCCCAATCACCCCTTTGTGCCATTCCCGGTTAAAGGCTACAAGAATTTTCCGGTCTGCCATTTGAGGGTTTTCGTCAATCATAGCGTATGCTTCATCGGTTATTTTTTTATCCAATTCGCGCCGGTCGTCATTGTATTGGTCAATATTTTCACTTTTCACTTTCGCCGATTTAAAATCTTTCGATAAAAGCAAATCCACAGCTTCTTTTCCGTTCATCATTCTGCCTGAAGCGTTGATTCGCGGTCCGATCTTAAAAACAATGTCACTGATGGTTATTTCTTTTCCCGATAATCCGCAGATGTCGATAATTCCCTTAAGTCCTTTTCCGGGATTATGATTTAATTGCCGTAAGCCAAAAGCCGCCATGATACGGTTTTCGCCCGTAATCGGAACAATATCCGAAGCAATACTCACCGCGACCAAATCAAGCAAAGACCGCAGGTTTGAAAGATCGATCCCGTTACTTTCGGCAAAAGCGTTCATGAATTTAAACCCTACGCCGCAACCTGAAAGATGTTCATAAGGATAAGTGGAATCCGTCCGTTTGGCATTTAAAATAGCAACCGCGTCGGGCAGTTGTTCGTCGGGCATGTGGTGGTCGCAGATGATGAAATCAATGCCTAACGATTTGGCGTATGCAATTTTATTGATTGCTTTGATTCCGCAATCCAGCGAAATAATCAACGATACGCCTGTTTCGCGGGCGTATTCGACACCTTTGTCGGAAATACCATACCCTTCATCGTAACGATCCGGAATGTAGTAATCCAGATTCGGCGACCACGTGTTCTGTTCTAAAAATTTATACACTAATGCAACGGCAGTCGTCCCGTCCACATCATAATCCCCATAAATCAAAATTCTTTCTTTATTTCCCAGCGCTCGGTTCAAGCGGTCAATCGCTTTTTGCATATCGGAATACAAAAAAGGATCGTGCAAATCTCTCAAATCCGGCTTTAGGAACTGACGTGCATCGTCCTCTGTTATGATGCCTCTTTGCACCATTAGAAGGCAGACGGCAGGACTTAGTCCGAATAATTTCGAGAGTTCGTCTTTTTTAAGTTTCTGTTCTTTTGTAGGGGATTGATAATTCCATTTGCTAATCATTTATATTGTTTTTTTTCTTTTTTTTCGAAAGTATTATTGCTTAAAACTTCTTTTCATCTGTATATCAAAAATTTAATTCTATTTTTTGTTGAATTAATTTTTTTGGATTGCTTTAATCAATACTTTTGCAAAGATAACAATAATTTATGTATTTCAATTTATTTTTGTAACTAATGCTACAAGTAATGCAAATGCTTTTTCCGTTTACGCAAAAAACATTACTTTTGCACCCGATAAACCTGTAAAAAATGAAGCCATTCGATGTATATTCCCGCTGGGCAATAGAGCCGGCAAAAGGGAAAGGTTGTAAGATATACGACAAGGACGGAACGGAATATTTGGATTTCTACGGAGGACACGCCGTGATTTCCATCGGTCATTCGCACCCATATTATGTGGAAGCGTTGACCAAACAACTGAATCAAATCGGTTTTTATTCCAATGCCGTGCTCAACTCGTTGCAAGATGAATATGCGGAAAAACTCGGTAAAATGTCGGGGTATGAAGATTATTCGCTTTTCATGGTCAATTCGGGAGCGGAGGCAAACGAAAACGCTTTGAAGTTAGCATCGTTCCACAACGGTCGGAAAAAAATCGTTTCATTCCGTAAAGCATTTCACGGACGAACTTTTGCCGCTGTTGAAGTAACCGATAATCCCAAATATTTAGCGCCATTCAACGAAACGGGAAATGTTCGGTTTCTTCCTTTCAACAATATTGAAGCGGTAAGCGAACTGTTGAATCAGAAGGATATATCTTGCGTAATCATTGAAGGAATACAGGGAATCGGAGGAATACAGGTCCCGGAACCGAAGTATTTGCAGGAATTGAGCCGGTTGTGCAAAGAAACCGGAACTGTTCTGATTCTCGACGAGATACAATCGGGTTACGGACGTACAGGAAAATTCTTTGCTCACCAATACGCCGGTATTCGCCCCGACATCATCACCATTGCTAAGGGAATGGGTAATGGATTTCCGGTTTCGGGCGTACTGATTTCACCCATGTTCAAAGCGGTTCCCGAACAGTTAGGCACCACGTTTGGCGGTAATTTTCTGGCATGTACCGCCGCCAACGCAGTGATTGACGTGATACAGGTGGAAAACCTGATTGAAAACGCCGCCTCTGTCGGTAATTATTTAATCGGCGAACTGAAAAAACTGCCTCAGATAAAAGAAGTTCGCGGCTACGGTCTGATGATTGGACTGGAATTTGAAACGTCAATCAAAGATATGCGAAATAGATTACTGTTTGAAGAAAAAGTATTTACGGGCGTTACGGGAAGCAACGTATTCCGCTTGTTACCTCCGCTTTGCGTAAGCAGGGAAGAAGCGGACGAATTTTTGAAACGATTTAAAAAGGTATTATAAAGATTATGAAACTGACAATTATCGGAAGCGGCAATATGGGAAGCGCCATCGTTCGCGGATTAATACAGGGAAGCGTTTTCAAGCCGGAAGACATTACGGTGGTCGATGTACAGCAAGCGCCTTTGGACACATTGAAAAAAGAGTGTCCGGCATTAAACATTGCTATGGATAATTTTGATTCGGTTAAGGAAGCCGGTATTATCCTGCTGGCTGTGAAGCCTTGGCTTATCCATGATGTTATTACGGATATTAAATTCAAAATGGATTATAGCCGCCAAATATTAATATCCATAGCGGCAGGCATAAGCATCAATGATATTGAAACTTCATTGACAAAATACCCTGATACGGAAGAATTGCCTGTTATTTTCCGTGTTATACCAAACACAGCCATTGCCATACGACAAAGCATGACGCTGATTTCTTCAAAAGGAGCTTCACCCGAACAGGAAAATCTATTGTTGAAAATTTTCAACGAGCTGGGTAATGCCGTTTCAATAGATGAAAGCAAATTAGCTGCCGGTACAGCATTGACGTCCTGTGGAATTGCCTATCTGTTCCGTTACGTGCGGGCTGCCACTTTAGCCGGAGTGGAAATGGGATTGTATTCTAAAGAAGCGAAAAACATGTTAATCAACACGATGATTGGCGCTGCCGAATTATTGAAAGCAACGGGGCAACATCCCGAAGCGGAAATAGATAAGGTGACAACACCCGGCGGTCATACTATCAAAGGGCTGAACGAACTGGAAGCTAACGGCTTTTCGGACGCTGTTATTAAGGCGATGAAGGCGAGTTTGTAATCACTGAAAAATATCTGTCAAATTAAACATTCTATGTATCAATAAAAATATATATTAATCTTCTTTGCTTACTTAGGATTCCATCTAATTAAAAAAATATTATGCAAAATGAAATGTAATATTCTTTTGTTTATTATAAGTATATGTATATTAGACTCATGTAGTACTAAATCGAACAGGGTTTATTTCAGTATTGATCCAGAAGATCGGAAAATTTTGATTCCCATACAATTTAATGATAGCATAGCTGCCAATATGGGATTTGATTTGGGATGTTCTAATAGGGTAATTTATATAGACTCTCTATGGAGAATATGCGAATCGGATTACAACCAATTAAAAATTTTCAAAGGATAGTCAATCCCACACTCATACGGTTTACTTATTCGTACCGTACAACTGACGATGGAAAATACATAGTGACGGTGATTGCCGATTACAAAAATAATCCTTATAAAACAGCTGGTTTGCAAGTGGGTGATGAAATTATTTCCATTAATGGCATCTTGTTTAAAGATTTAATAGAAGAAAATAATCACGATATAAAAGAAAATAATCGTAAAGTGGACAAAGAAGAAAAAAAAGAAAAAGAAGACAGATACACATTTAAAATAATGGATATACTACGTAATAATAAACCGATGCGGTTAATTATAAAGGTAGATAATGTAAAAGACAGTGGAGAGTGAAAAATTATGAATTATAAATTATTAATATTGATACTAATTCTTTCATCTCTTCTTCCGCTTCTTCAAAAGGTCATCTTTCTGTGCTAATCCTGCACATCTGTTCCTGAAGATACGCACATATCTTAAAGCCTCCAGCGAATACCGACAAAATGAATTTTCAATCGTCCCAATCGTTGTAATAATTCGCTTTGTGTTTACGGTTAGTTTTATAACAATATCCGCATGGAGTTAGTCCCATTTCCTTTGCTTGTGAAAGCGCCACTTCTTTAGTTTCTCCTTTGCAATTATGATGAAAGTCCAACGGCAGGGAGTATGTTTGATAAATGCAAATTTTCGCTTCTGATAGCATTTCATATAGCATTCAAAATAAGCACAAAAAAGAAAGGTATGTCATCGGAAGAATTACAAGACATTTTTATTCGTTTGTGTGTAATTGATAAATTTAATGCTACCTTTGTAAAAATATCTTTATGCAAAATTTTGACGAATATATACGACAAGGGGAACCCTCTCAAAAAGAGAAAGCACAAATTTGGCAAACTGCAATTGGTCTGCAAGATGTTGATAGACTAAAACCGTCTGAATATTTACTCGAAACGGCAAAAGAAAATATTGAGAATAAAATCACAATAAACGAAGTTCAGCACCGTATTGATAATTATTACAAACATCTGTCGAACCGCAAAAACATTGAAACAGAACGAACAGAAGAAGCAGATAAGGTTTCAGCTCGCATTGCTGAAATTTTGTCGAACAACACTTTTTCGTTTTCGCCGCTCGAATACATTGAAATCCATCGCCGACTTTTCACTGGGATTTACAAGTTTGCAGGTAAAATCCGCGATTATAACATAAGCAAAGAAGAGTGGGTTTTAAATGGAAAATCAGTGCTTTATTCCGATTATATTCTTCTTCGCCAAACACTTGATTATGATTTTGCACAAGAAAAACAATTTGATTATCAGCAATTTGATTTATTGCAGTCAATTCAACATATTGCAAAATTTATTTCGG
>Ga0123357_10000567_pt1 | contig 36488 bp, 26 predicted proteins | sample TergutEmb28metaG_FD_89873 | JGI IMG/M metagenome (GOLD analysis project Ga0123357, IMG submission 89873) | Embiratermes neotenicus P4 segment gut microbial communities from Petit-Saut dam, French Guiana - Emb289 P4 | ecosystem: Host-associated > Arthropoda: Insects > Digestive system > Gut ... | reverse complement strand
TTTGCAGATACATGGGGAGGCCCAATCACCGGATACAGTTATATGCATATTAAAATGTATTGTAACAAAGCGATTAGCCCGCATGTGAATGTACAGGCCGGAGGAAGCGAACCGGGTCCGATGAGTGGAGGAATGGTAACAACAACCAATGCGTGGGTAGATGTTGTTTTCAATATTAGTGATTGCTCTGCAGTTGAACGTATACTCATTATGTTTGACTCTACAGACCAAGATTCAGAAGTGTATTTGGATGATATCATATTGTCAAATGATCCAACTCCGATAACTGACGGTATGCTCACCAAGGTAAATAATATTGTAGGTGGAACTGACGTGTCGGTTTTTGCCGTTAACGGTACACTGCATATTTCCGGCTCAAGCGATGCCGTTGCAGTATATAGCGCACTGGGGCAATTGGTATATCAAAATAAGCCGGCTGAAAATCTGTCTGTAGAATTGGCCAAAGGATTGTATATTGTAAAAGCAGGCGCTGTCATACAAAAAATATTGATACAATAACTTTCAATTGTACAAAAAAGAATAAGAGGCTGTCTTAAAAGATGGGTAAAACCGATTTGATCTAATCTTCTATTGTTCAATGTTTTACAAAGTGGAGCTTTATTTTTAACCCGGCGTAGTCAGAGACTACGCCGAGCGTTAAACGCTCATTTTCAGCACACTACTATCATCAAGGGATAGGCTTTCTTTTTGCCGGAATATTCAGCAAACAGGCATTTTTTTGCTTTTTCTTATATCAAACTAACGTTGATTTTTTTTTCGATAAATACATTTCCGGAAATTGCACAAAGCGCATTCATGTTCCGAGAATTTGACTTCTGTACCAACTCCAATTACGCCGCTGATTGATTTTGCCGGTAGCATTAAACAAGATTCGGTTAGTGTTATTCCACATGTATCTCCGGTAAAAAGGTTAAATAATTTTTTTTGTTCTAATAAAGGCCATTCGCAATATCCGGGACTGTAACGGTTTGTTATCCGGCATCCCTCTTCGTTCTTTTTATCGCTGAACTGTTGTTGGAAAATATTCATTGATTTTTCTACGGAAATACTTCCCAGCATATCTACAAAATATGCTTTCAGCGGTTCGTTTTGCTTCATGAAATATTTATAATATTCCGTTACACCTTTGCCCACCGTACAAACAAATATAGCCATATTTTCAGCATCTTTCAATTGAAAAGCTATCTTTTTTCCACAGTGAAATTCAACTCCATCAATAGAAAACCTGTCTTTCTCCAAATTTTCAATTTCAAATTGCTTTATGTGGACTTCGGGAGTGATTATTTCATTTCCCAAGCAAAGGATTTCATCTATATCTTCGCGCCAAAGAAGTAAATTTTCCATAGAAGATTCGCCTATAACGAAATCTTCTATGGAAAGTTTCAACTCCGAATAAGAAAGTTTTTCTTGCATTCTATGTTATTTATTTTGTTTTTAATTCAATAGTACTTTGGAAGTTATCTTATCTGCTTTGATAAGATAAAAACCACGCGGTATGTCAGGCAAAGCGGGACAAAAGTAAGGAAAAACACATGTTAAAACAAATCCAGTTGCTGGTATTTTTTTACAGGTTCTTCCAAAGCATTACCAACCCCGAAGCCAATCAGCCTGACCGGCTGCCCCGATAAATCAATTTGTTTCATTATCTCCTGAGCTACCGACCACATGGGGTGAAAATTTGTGATTTTATGTGGTAATGTCCTGCTTCTGGTAATAATTTTGAAATCGGCGTACTTGATTTTGACAGTAACCGTTTTTCCAAAGAAGTTTTCTTCCTGCATCCGCCGGAAAACTTCTTTGGCTAAATGGTAAAGTTCCACAGTCAACAAAATCCTGTTATCCCTGTCCTTCAAAAAAGTAGTTTCATTGCTGATGGATTTGATAATACGGTCAGGTATCACTTCGCGATGGTCGATGCCGCGGGCGTTAAGAAAAAGCTCGTACCCCATTTTTCCAAACAGTTTCACAAGCGAGGCTTCCGAACGCTGCTTCAAGTCATAACCGGTAAAAATACCGTTGTCGTGCATCTTCCCGGCAGTTACCTTGCCTACACCGAAAAACTTTTCGATTTTCAAGCTTTCAACAAACTTTTCCGCATCTTCCGGCGGGATAACAAACAGTCCATCAGGTTTGTTCTGGTCTGAAGCAATTTTAGCAAGGAATTTATTCACAGACACGCCTGCAGAAGCGGTCAGATGGGTTGTTTCAAAAATCCGTTTACGGATTTCCTTTGCAATCAATGTCGCCGAAGGATTGTTTTTGTGATTGATGCTTACATCCAAAAATGCCTCGTCCAGTGACAGGGGTTCAACCAAATCCGTATATTCCAGAAAAATTTCACGAATTTGCATTGAAACTTCGTGGTAAGCCTCGAACCGGGGCGGAACAAAAATCAATCCGGGACATTTGTGTTTGGCAGTCAGCGAAGGCATAGCGGAACGCACACCGTACTTCCGGGCTTCATAGCTGGCAGTGGAAACTACTCCCCGAGCTTCACCATAACCAACAGCAATTGCCTTGCCCCGCAAAGCAGGGTTATCGCGCTGTTCCACCGAAGCGTAGAAAGCGTCCATGTCGATATGGATAATTTTCCGCATAAGTTACCATAAAATACAAGACAAAATTAAGCATATTTTATGTTAAGTGTTATGTAAAAAATAACTTGGTAACTTATTTTTTAATGGTAAAAATCAAATGTCTAAATTTATGTATCACTTGATAAACACGCAATAAATATTTTCGTATAGGGAGTAAACGAATCCAAAGACGCCAATACAATCGTGCTGCTTTGGTTTGGGTAGAAACCGGCTTGCCGTTGCGGTGTATAATGGTACGAATGATTCCGATTATATCGGAAATTAAGACTTGTTCGTGCTTCTCAATTAAGCCATCACCTTGTATTAACAATATATCTCCATCGCGCCGGATGATTCGGTGGCAGATGTATTTGCCATGGTAACAAAACGCTACGATTGCGCCGGGTATCAGTTCTTCTTGCGAAAAAGGCGAAATGACAATGGTTTCACTGCCATCGCCCCACAGGTAAGGACGCATGCTGCCCCCAAAACAACGCATCTCAACGCTTTTTCCTTCGGAAATCATTTGTTCTATATTCCCAAAAAACGCATCAGCCGGAATCATCCCCATAGACAATCATTTTGTTTTAGCGTTGAATAAACTAACTGCGCAGCATTTGCATCAGGCAAACATTCCAAATGATAAACCGGCGATTGCAGCAAGACATGGGATAAAATGGCATAGATAGATTCCGACAATTCTTTATCGTAAGCAAAAGCAAACGGACAAGAGGGCAATAGCGCACCGATTGCTTCGACGCCCTTTAAACGCCGGATGCGATTGTATGGCGCTTGCGATAAGCGAACAAAAGCGGCAACAGGAGTTTGCTTGTTTTTATAACAAGGCGTTTTACCACTCCACGGGGAACCATGCGCCTCGATGCTGCCATTTGCTTCGATCCTGATAAAAGGGCTGTCGTCGTTTAGCAGTTCCGTATCAGGAAGGTGATTCAACCACAAGCGGGTATGCGTACTCTTACCCGTTCCGGATTCGCCGAGGAAAAGTACCGATTTTCCTTGATGCATCACAGCAGATGAGTGAATGGAAACGGTTTGCCGCGACAAGGCGGCTATACCGAAAAGCAGCCAATAGGCATAATGCAATGAATTATGTCCGAAAACGCCTGTCTGATGGACTACTGCTTGAAATTCGCCGCCTTCAGAATGAATTTTTGCTAAGAAACAACTACCATCGGGATGTTTCATCCGAAAAAAATAGACATTGTCTCTGACAGACAAATCGTAGCTCGTTTCTTCATATCCGGAAGCAAAAACAGGGGGAATATCCCAATCCTGCAAGGTCGTCTCCGGGCGAATTGTCAACAATGGATTACTGTTCGTTTCTTTAGACACGAAACAACTGAAACCGGGGAGGGAAAGCAGTTCCTCTCCGATAATTCGGATTGTATGTCCGGCTATTTTGTAGCTCTGTGTGCTCTCCATAGTAAACTTTTATTACAGGGAAGGTTTTACTATTTTAATTTCATCGAATACTCTATCTGTGTTACCGGCTATTTCATAAGTAGTAATAGTAATAGTATCGGTAGAAACGGTCATATAACTATAGGTGGGCAACCCGGTTTGACCAAAACGGCCGGTGAATAGATTGAAGTAAGATATATTATCACGAATTTGTTCAGCAGTGGCATTTTTCAAACCTAAAGGTTTGTACTTCTTATTGCCTGAAGAGTTGTTCAGAAAATATAAAGTTCCTTTTTGAGTATTGTAGGTTCCTCCCTGTTTGCCTGTAATATTTTCGGGAAACCTTTTTCCGTTTACGTCTTCCTGTAGATTGGTAACTGCGCCGTCAACCAATTGCTTATTGTAAACCGGGCCAATAACTTCATAAACATGGTCATGTCCCTGTAAGGCAATATCAATTTTCAAATCATCAAATAAAGAAGTCATATAATTGGGCCAGCTGTTATCATCCTTGTTATACCAGTTGCCATTGTCATAGTCGTAGTAGTGCCAGCAGCCGGTATAGATTGCTTTGTGAAAATATACAATATGCCATTTCACCTTCTGATTACTTTCCGAATTGCTTTTTATCACGGCAGTCATCCAATCTCTCACAGCTTGTTGATAGTTATTGTTCCCTGCATATTCACCGTTGAGGGCAAAGAATAAAGCATCCCCATATACAAAAGAATAAGTACTCTTATATTGATCGACAAACCCGTACTTACTTCCGTATCCGGCAAATCCGGCAGTATCTGTATAGAAGCGGCTGCCAAAACGGATATTATTAATTGCATCATGATTGCCTATTGCAGGCGCAAAAGGTTTTTTTAAAAATACATCTCGTTGCGTATTGAAAAATTGGTCATATTGCCATTCGTTGTCTCCCTTGTCTACCAAGTCGCCGCAAGAAAGCCAAAAGTTTGCATCGGGATAACGACTGTCAGCAGCTTGAATAGTACGCTTAGCTATGTCAAAATCGCCGGAAACGGTCGCTTGCGGATCTGTCATGTAAATAAATGAAAAATCGTCTTTATTCCCTTTTGCTTTCGTTGTAGTAAATGTACCTACATCCGACCAAACGCCTGTCTTACCCACATTGCCCACACGAAAAGAATAAGTGGTATTCGGGTCTAAATCTTCTACCAACGCTTTATATTCGGTATAAGATATTGTAGAGCCATTATAAGGCAAGTCAGGCCAATAAGCAGGTGAATTTGTTTCAACTGTTAATGGCGGCGTAGCTAACGACTCGAAATCAACGCTTGTCTTATTACCCTTCAAGATTTGCACTTCACCCTTTTCGTTGCTGTTGCCTTTAATATACCAATTAAAAGCCATCATGGCGGATGGGTCTTTCCGGATGGTCATCACAAGATTAACAGGAGTTTGCGAAAATGCGGGGAGGATCCCCATTAGCAAACTTTCCAAGAGTAATATACTCAGGTATAGTCTTTGTTTATTCATATACAATAAAAAATTGTTAGAGTTAAATATGACGGCAAATATAGTGGAAATTTACGAGTGTTTTTTTTCATGAGCAAACGAAAAAAGAGTAAATTTTGTCATTTTTGTATTTTATAATCAAAATCTGTCATTTATCCCATTTTGATTTGTGGAAAACGCCTTGAACAGGACTTCTTTCTTCAATACCTTTGTCACGATTTAAATTTTACTTACACAAATTATTAATAAAGAAATGAAAAAACTATTTACATTATTTTTTATGTGTTTTACAGCTCTTTATTCTTGGGCTAATACAGGTTGGTTTCAAGACTATATTGTAATCAACGCCAACGCAGGAGCAAATGAATATTATTGGATTGGAGACAATCCCAATTACGGAACAAAGCTTGATGGACATGATTTTGGAGAAGTCGGCAGTCTACTCATAGACGGTTGTGATCTGAAATATTGGGATGACGGAGGTGGAACGAAAAGAACAGGAGGGGCTTTTTATTATGAAATAAGGAGCAGCAATGGCGCTACCGTCATTGTTCCGGCAGTTGAAGAAATATGGGCACAAACTTCTTTAGGCGGGAATGATTTTCAAGGAAAATTGTCCGGTTTAAATATAGATTTAGCGACGCTATCCCAATTGGAAAATAACACAACTTATCAGTTACGAATTTGGGCAAAGAGTTGGGGAAGTGGAGACAGCTGGCTTTCAAATAGCGGCAACAATTACGTAGCTACATTTACCGTTAAGCGCCCGTCTTTTGATGTTACTTTAACAGCGCCGGCGCAGGTTTACGCTAACGAAACCATTTCATTAAGCGCAGTGTCTGTAAATGTAAATAATCCTGTCTATGTTTATTCGGTAAAAGAGCCGGGAAGCGAAATTTTTGTTACAACAACATCGCCCTATCAACCAACCATGCCGGGAACTTATACTTTTAAAGTAACGGTAGCCGAAAGCGATGCGACATCAGTTATCCTGGCGGAAGATGAAAAAGAAGTGCTTGTCATAGCAGTAGTTGATCCGGTAACATTTACATTCAATCTAACTGCTCCCAAAGGAACCGGAGATGTTTGGATAACCGGAAGTTTCAATAGTTGGAGCGAGCCTTTTGCTAAAATGACGAATGTGTCTGATAACCTGTACACGTATACTATTTCTGCACCCGCTATCCTCGACCCTATTGAATATAAATATTATTGGAAAGAATCGGGATGGGATAACGTTGAAAACCAGGCGGATGGAACTCCTTGCAATGCACAGGGAGATCATCACGAAGCGGTGTTTGTTGACGGAGGTTCTAAAAATGATATTGTTCCAAGTTGGAATGGAAACTGGTTGGGACAAGTTGATTTTACCGTCACTTTTACCGGCGGGGTAAGTATACCTGCGAAATTATATATTGCCGTAGATTATGGTTCAGGAGTTGTTTACGAACAAATGACAAAGACAAAAGTGGAAGGGGGCGATGGATTTACCATTTCTTTACAACAGATTCCTTATCGTATGGTTTATGGTTATTTACGTGATAATTCCGACCCTACAGGATCTGCAGCGACTACTGATGGAATTGTAACCCAAGCTTTTCAATTCGATGTTATTACGGCGTTTGCAACTCCAACTAAAAATAAAGATGTTTTCGATAGCGTGATTGTGAGAGGGATGACATCTACCATTCATGCGGAATTTTCGGGAGTTGCACTTATTGAATTATATGCAACCAACGGTGTGTTGTTAAACAAAACAATTGCTGTGGATTCATTCGCTCAAACCGGATTAGCCTCCGGGTTGTATATTGTCAAAATCAATGGCAAAGCCAGCAAAGTTTTGGTAAAATAGAATTGATACATAGATATTTTATCAGCCACGAATTACATTTATTTTTGTGTTGCTTCGTGTAGTTCGTGGCTAAATTCCCCTAAGAACGGGGATCTTAAGGACAAAGAAAAAGGGAATTCTCACGAACTCCCTAATCCAATCTTTGTTAACCTTAAATCTAATACTATTATGAAAAAACCACGATGCAAAGGTATGATATTTACATTTAAAGTTCCAAGTTTTTTGTTGAAATAAATATTAAAAAATGTTATTTTAATTCTTAATCGATACAAATACAATCCCTGCTATTAAATAAGCGCTTTGACTTTTTCTTCCAAAGCGCTTTTTTGAGCAGCCCCTACTTGTTTATCGACCAATTCTCCGTGCTTAAAAAAGAGGACTGTCGGGATATTACGAACGCCAAACTGAGCTACGACTTCATCATTTTCATCCACATTCATTTTTCCTATAACCACTTTGTCTGCATATTCTTTGGCAAGTTCTTCAATGAACGGGCCAATCATTCGACACGGGCCGCACCATTCTGCCCAAAAATCTATCACTAAAGGTTTATTTCCTTTTACTAACTCCGTAAAATTAGCATCTGTTATTTTTAATACCATAATTTATATCATTTAGTTTAAGAATGAATTAATTAATTTTAAAATATATTTCTTTATGCTCCAAATATCGTACCAAATCGCGAGAAATAGCGTATTTTCTATTTTCGGCATTTAGAGAAACATACATATTTTTTTCCTGGTCTTCTATTTTAAAATATAAAGAGGTGTTGCCCGGATTGTTTTTAATCAGATAAGATAATTCTGTAACCAGCTCTTCTTCAATCTTGTATACAGGAACATTAATCGTTATTTTTTCAATTACAGAGTCTTTTACATCTGGGAGTTGTTCAATGGAAGAAATTTTGAAATCAAGCTCATTTTCTTTATACTTACGAGGCTGGAATTGCCCTTTTATCAGCAAATACATATTCGGACGGCCATATTTTGCATATTCTATATAATCATTTCCAAATAAAGGAATTTCGGCGTTACCTGTATAATCTTCAAGTTTCAGGATACCGAAAGGCTTCCCTATTTTAGTTGTTCCTTCCCTGAAAGAAGTAACAATTCCTCCCATGACAATTTTCCGGCCTTTCAAAGCATATTTGTTATCAGCCACTTCTTTCATTCCCGTATTGCAGACATGATTTAAAATAATATAAAAATCATCTAAAGGGTGGGATGAAAGATAGATGCCAACCAATTCTTTTTCTTTATTCAGACGTTCCAGGACAGTCCATGGTTCAGCTTTGGGAATATCGGGCTTGGCAATTTCCACTGAGTCAAATCCGCCAAAAAGTGAAATTTGAACGGAATTTTTGTCTGTCTGGTATTTATTTCCATATTTAATCAAGCTTTCCAAAAAGACTTCCCCTTTATTATTTTCGGCAAAATACTGTTCGCGTTTGGCTTCAGTAAAATTATCGAAAGCGCCCGACAGGCATAGAGCTTCTAAATTTCTCCGGTTACAAACAGTCAAATTGACGCGCTCCACAAAATCAAAGATTCCTTTGAAAGGCCCGTTTTGTTCTCTTTCTTTGACAATCATTTCAACAGCTCCGCTACCAACATTTTTCACGCCTCCTAACCCGAACCGGATATCTCCAATTTTATTCACGGTGAAATTTAAATTCGATTCATTTACATCAGGACCTTTTACAACGATTCCCATGCGGCGACATTCATCCATGAACTTTGTGATTTCATCGATGTTATCTTTATTACGCGTCAAGTTGGCAGCCATAAACTCTCCCGGATAATGAGCCTTCAAGTAAGCTGTTTGATAAGATACCCACGAATAACAAGTTGCATGAGATTTGTTGAACGCATATTTAGCAAATTCTGCCCAGTCTGCCCAGATTTTTTCTAATTTTTGAGGCGGACCGAATCCATTTTTAGTTGCTCCATCGATAAATTTAACTTTGAGAGCTTCCATTTTATCGATAAGCTTTTTACCCATCGCTTTGCGCAATTCATCCGATTGACCTCGTGTAAATCCGGCTAAGTCGCGGCTCAGAAGCATCACCTGCTCCTGATAAACCGTAATTCCATAAGTTTCTTCGAGACGGGATTTCATTTCGGGGAAATCGTAAACAATTTCTTTCCGGCCATGTTTCCGGTCGATAAAATCGGGAATATAAGCCATTGGTCCCGGCCGGTAAAGAGCATTCATTGCTATCAAGTCCTCGAACTTAGTCGGTTGTAAATCACGCAAATATTTTTGCATTCCGGCCGATTCAAATTGGAATGTTCCGATAGTTTGTCCTTTACTGTAAAGTTCGTAGGTTTTCGGATCGTCTATGGGTATTTTTGAAATATCTATATCAATACCCTTTGATTTTTTTATGTTCGACAGGGCTTCTTTGATAATAGATAATGTTTTTAAGCCCAAAAAGTCCATCTTAACCAATCCGATGGATTCAATAACAGATCCTTCGTATTGAGTGACTAATACATCTTCGTCGCTGCCTTTTTCTTTAGCCGTACTCAACGGAACAAAATTGGTCAGGTCATCAGCTCCGATAATGACGCCGCAAGCATGCACTCCCACTTGACGCACTGTTCCTTCAAGCATCTCGGCATATTTCAATGTGTCGGAGAGATTTTGATCGCGCGATTCACGGGCTGCTTTGAGTTCAGGCACATAGTTCAGGCAATTGGTAATGTTGATTTTCGGAACTTTCCCGTTTTTATCTTCCGGCAAACGGTCGGGAATTAACTTGGTGAGACGGTCGGCCTCAGACAAAGGCAATTTTTGAACCCGGGCGACATCTTTAATGGAAGATTTTGTCGCCATTGTTCCGTAAGTGATGATGTGGGCGACTTTTTCCTTTCCATATTTTTCCGTAACCCATCGCAAGACATCTCCACGACCATCATCATCGAAGTCAATATCAATATCAGGCATTGAAATACGATCAGGATTAAGAAATCTTTCAAAAAGCAAATCATAACGAAGAGGATCTATATCTGTAATTCCCAAGCAGTAAGCGACTGCGGAACCTGCCGCAGATCCACGTCCGGGGCCTACGGAAACATCCATATCCCGAGCTGCTTGTATAAAATCCTGTACGATAAGAAAATATCCCGGATAACCCATGGTTTTCATGGTATCCAGTTCAAACTCAATACGTTCGAGAATATCAGGAGCAACAGGGTCTCCATATCTTTCTACCGCTTTTTTTAGAGTCAAATCACGAAGATAATCGGCTTCTAATTTGATACGGATCACTTTATCGTATCCGCCCAATTTATCAAAACGGGAAGAATCTTCCTTGTTAAATTCCTCTTTGAGAGCTTCTTCTGAATATTTCTCTTTGTATGATGTTTCTGTTCCAAATTCTTCAGGAATAGGAAACATCGGCATAATTGCATCGGAATTGAGATCGTAAAATTCTATCTTATCTACAATTTCAATGGTATTAATCAACGCTTCAGGTATATCCGAAAAGATAGCGTTCATTTCTTCGGGAGTTTTCAGCCACTCCTGTTTAGAATAGCGCATGCGGTTCGGATCGTCCAAATCCTTGCCGGTACTGAGGCAAATCAATCGATCGTGGGCTTCGGCGTGTTCTTCCTTAATAAAGTGTACATCATTCGAAGCCATTAGCTTTGTATTTGTTTTCCTTGCCAGTTCAATAATATAAGGATTGATATATTCCTGTTTTTCAAAAGTGGAAGTATCTCCTCCCTGCTTATCGGTTTTATGACGTTGCAGTTCCAAATAAAAATCATCGCCAAAAATTTCCTTAAACCAAAGAATAGATTCTTCAGCGCCTTTGATATCTCCATCATATATTTTACGGGGGATTTCTCCTCCCAGGCAAGCGGAACAAACAATTAATCCTTCACTGTATTGTTTTAAAACTTCTTTGTCGATGCGCGGACGATAATAATGTCCGTCGACCCAGGCGGTAGATACTAATTTACAGAGGTTTTGATAACCTTTTTTGTTTTTGGCCAATAATATCAAATGCCAACCGCTTCCATCTTCTTTTTGCGTTTTATCAAAACGACTGCGACGAGCGCAGTAAGCTTCCACTCCAAGTATAGGTTTGAATTTTTGATCAGCGTCTTTCTGTTTGTTGATTTTTTCTACATAATCAACAAATTCTTTGATTCCGAACATGTTACCGTGATCGGTAAGCGCTATGGCATTCATACCGTAACTCATAGCGCTATCCACTAATTCCGGAATATTCGACATTCCGTCGAGTAAAGAATAGTGAGAATGTACGTGTAGATGGACAAAAGGATATAGTCCTTGATTATCAGACATTTTGGAAATATTTGTTTTTTAGACCATAAAGTTACGGCTATTATTTCTAAATGATGAAATAAAAAAGATAAAATTTATCAACAATTTTCATCTTTGGATTGAATTTCGTAACTTTGCAAAAATGTGAAAAATAAACGCCTTTTGATTTTAATTTGGAACACACCTATGAAAAGAATTTTTACTTTGTTTTGTATACAAAGTTTATTCATGTCGATTTTTTTGTTGCAAGCAAATAATCCTGTAACCTGTATGAATTATCTTACACAGTTAGATAGTTTAGCAGTAAAATATGGCTCTGACAAGTTAGAAAGCGTCGTTACTTACGACAGTAACGGAAGTGAGATCAGGAGAGTAGAATCTTATGATTTTGAAGGAGATAAATTGGTTTCATGCGTAGAAACGGCTGCAGGTGTTGTAACTAAGTATAATTATGGTTATGATGATTGTGGAAATCAAATATTATATGAAATCTCCAGATTTATCCCGGAACAAAACGCATATTCACTCACATTCAAGGAAGAATGGATTTATGACAACAGCGGCGGTTGCAGCGCCTCTTTATTGACCTCCCATTTCTACGAAGGAATTCCGGAAACGGAGACCACGGTATATAAGACTGAAAAGAACAATTATGAATACTTTCCCAATGGAAATATTCGGAAATTTACTAAAGAAGATGATTCCGGCGCTATTATCCAAGAAATGGATTACACGAATGATGCCGACGGAAAAACAGAAACCATTATCTCAAAAAATATGGAAAACTCTCTGTTAACTCCTACGGCAAAAATTGTATATACTTACTTCCCCGTTTCGGAAAATATCAATCATTTTAAGACAGAAACGATTTACAGATATGATAATGATACTGAAATGATTTGTATGAAAACAACATACGATCCGGGCAAATATGCTTCCGATAAATTATTTACTTCTGTTGTTGAATATTACGACACTTCGGGAAGCTGCATCAATAAAGAAATCCGCACTTCCAAATACTCCGATGGTTTTAATAGCATGGAAGAATCTGAAGTCAAGATATATGACGAAAATGATAACTTGGCAGCTACTATTGAATATGATGACAAAGGTGATGTCGTACAGATTCTTAAAGCTGCTACGGATACGCCTGTTCAAAATTCCGTATTGAAAGGGGAGTGGAGTTACGACGATCAATCGGGAATTGACACTTATTCCCTTAAAGATACCGGAACAAACACTCCATTATGGTCTATGTCGGTATATTACATTATTCAACAAACGATTACAACCGACCCTCCTGCGAATTTAGAGAAATCCAGGTTTGCAATATATCCTAATCCGGTAAAGGATAATTTATTTATCGAATATTCGTCGAATGATAACACGGTTCTTGCTTATTTTATTTATAATTTAACAGGGAAACTTCAATTGCACGGAATAATTAATTCGGAAAAAGAAGCGATTCCGGTTCAATCTTTACTTTCCGGTTCGTATATTATTTCTTTTGCGGCAGGAGATCGCCAAGGCACCTCTGTTTTCATAAAAAATTAATCATCATAATGAAACGATTTTCTTATTTTCTCTGTCTGCAATTTTTATCTGTTTTCGCATCGTATGCGGTAAACGATACGCTTGTGGTGAAATACGGACAAGATTTGGACAGTATTGTCAGTTACAACAAACAAGGTGAAGTTGTAAGTAAATATTATTATTCTTTCGATTCGGATCATTTGTCTTCTGCCACGATCGAAGCAGATAACGGTATCTATGTTTATCAATATACTTATGCACCGGATAGCTATATAGAAGACGTCATTTTTTCGGAAAAAGCGCCTTCTTCGGGAGATTTGGTATATCAAACAAGAAAAACAATAGAACGCAATGCAGATGAAAATACAGAATATAATTATGTCTGGCAAAATAATTCTTGGCAAAAACTGAATGGTTCCATAGCCGTTTACACGAATAACATGCTTTCTCAGCTTGAAGATGTCGAAGGATTAGGCGATAATTGGATTGTAACCAAACAAATAAATTATTTATATTATAATTCGTCAGAAAGCATTCCTTTTGCAGGAAAGTTAAAAGAAATACATTCTTTCTCCGACGGGGTAAATGAATCAGCTAAAATCGAGTATCGATACTTACTTATAAACAATGATATTTGTCTGCAGTCGGAAACCGTATATTCGGTTGATAACGCCGGAAACTTTCAAAAATGTATGTCTACGGAATATTCTTATCCATCCAATGATCAAGAAAATGTGATTTCCACCATTTCTTATTTTGAACCGGAAACGCAAGAATTGATAGGAAAGGAAATACACACTTTGTCTCGTCAGACAGATCTGTTAAATTCGTATCAATTTCAGGCATTTGATGCTTCAAACAAAATGGTTGAATCTCGGAACAACTCATATTCTTATTTAAACAATAAACAAACTGTTGAAGAAACAAACTCAATAACTGATTTAACTAACAGCAGCACGCAAGTCCAACAAACACGATTTTCTACTAATTTGTTAGACGGGAATAAACCGGAAAGCGTTGTTCAGGAAATTTTATCGGGGAATAATTGGGTAAAAGAAGAAGAATTACTTACTTCTTATAATGATAAAGGGGATCCGATTCGAAAAGATTTAAAAAGATACACCGGATTAACTCAAACCCCGGTGTTGGTTTATAGAACGGAATGGAACTACAAACCCGGCGCCGGTGTTGATACTTACACGACTTATTCTTATGACGAAGCCACTTCTCAAACAGTAAAATCATGGTCGTTCGCTGTTTTTTATCCGGGAGACGGCAGTATCGATCCTCCTGACGCTCTTAAAAAAGTTGAGAAAAGCTCACGACTTTCTATTTATCCGAATCCGGCTTCCGAAAATATTTTTGTTGCAGTAGAAGGTCAAGAATTCAATCCTCCTGTTCAGTATTCCATTTACAGTTTAACAGGTAAATTACAACAAAAAGGTGTGATTTACACGCTTCAAGATGGAATATCCGTGACTATGCTTGCTTCGGGCAATTATGTGCTGCGGCTTACAAAAGACGGAACGCATTCTTCTTGCGTTTTTGTGAAGCAGTAATGACACTTAGCAAAGGACTGATAATATATATTCAAATAAAAGCATTCAGAATTTCATCACTATTTTCCACGTCATCTCCTGTTTCACTGTAAATGCCGATAATGTAATTCCCTTTCCAGATGCAGGGAATATTACCGTTATAACGATCTTTAATCAACAATTTTTCCCCTTCGGCAAAAGGTTCCGTTTGTTTCGTGAATTTGAAATATTGGTCTAACACTGTTTGCGCTCCTTCTTTATCCGAACAGTCGATTTTAAAAATCCGGAATTTTTTTCCGGCTTTTTCATAATTGCAAGTATAAACATGTTTCAGAAATTCATGCCCGATATAATTGGAAGTCGTATAAGATTCCGTATGAGGAATTTTCCCTTCCTGCGGAAAATCTTTGAAAACAGCAGGATAACCGGCCGAAGGATCTATTTTTTCGGCCAACGTCTTAGCTATTTCACGCATGACCGTTCCAATTTCTCCGGAACTGTCACTGGCCGACATTTTTACATACATACAACCTGAGAAAAAATAAAAATTCTGATCGTCTCCCTGAGCTTCGCCTCCTGTTTCATAAAACGTCAAATCCGGTGAACGCTCGGAAGCATACATTCCGAAAGCATCTTCGGGTGTTGCATGACGATAGGCCTGTATCATAATGTATACATCCCCACTATCATATTCCATAGACGTCATTTCCCTGAAATTATTTTCCAAAAACAGCGGCGCAGCGCCATCAATGCGTTCATACAAATTTTCAGGATTGAAAATCTCTACATCGTTGGCAATTTCCCAACCGGAAATCTGTGGAAGATATGATTTCAATTCTTGTGGCGTTTGAGCTAGTACAGGGCAAGACCACAAAAACAACACCAATAATATACCTACCCCTAAATCCCCTAAAGGGGACTTCAAGGCGTATGTATTTTGTTTATTTCTAATAATATTCATACTTAATTTTTTTACGACAATAAAAATTTTTACTCGCCAAAGTCCCCTTTAGGGGATTTAGGGGTAGGGTATTTATACTAAAAATTCATCAGGTACTTGAAGAACCGGAGTTATCGCCGCTATTTTCCGAGCCACATTAAACTTGAAAGGACAACTTACCTTACATATTTCACACGAAGAACAAACCGGTTGCGATAAATTCAATCCGGCCAGCGTTTCTTTAGAAAGTGACGGGTATTTGTATCCGTGAGTATACATATAAGCCCGCATAATATCGGGAATAGGCAAATGTTCGACACATTGCTCCACACATTTTTTACAATTTTGGCAATAAAGCATCTCTCGATTATAAAGTTCCGCAAGGTATTCTTCTTCTTCTTGCGTTAACGATAAATCTTGTGCCGCCGCCAAACATTCATCCAATTCATCATAATTAGAAAATCCGGGGATAGCAGTTGTTATGTTTTTGTTTTTCCATACCCATTTCAAACAAGCTTGCGCATTGATTTTCTTTTTGCCATCAGCATCTTCCACGCCACCGGACATGGTTTTCATGGCGATAAATCCAATTCCGGCTTTTGCGCCACGTTCTATGGCTGCTTCTATTTCCGGCAAATTATTCAATTTGAAATTATAACTCAACAGGATAACATCATAAATACCCGCTTCAACGGCGGCGTCTATCAATTCGGGTTTATTGTCGTGAGAAGAAAAACCAATAAAACGGGTTTTACCATCCTCCTTGAATTTTTTGAGTACATTAATCATCCGTTCATCGGTTATTTCTTCTGTATTTTTCACGGCATGAATATAAAAAAGATCCACATGATCCATCTGCAACCGTTGAAGACTTGTCTCCAGCAAATCGGCATAATCTTTTTCAAATGTATCGGAATGAAGGAAATTGAGGGTACCTTTGGTTGATATAAAAAATGAATCCCTGTTCTTATCTTTGAAAAAATTACCGAGTAATTCTTCATTTTTTCCTTTTTGATAACTATGCGCCGTATCAAAATGGAATATTCCCGAATTATAGGCAGCGCGCACTACACCCGGATTATCGGCGCGCATCACGCCCATACTCAATACCGGAAGTTCAACGCCGGTTCTTCCCAATATACGTGTTGGAATTTTTGCCGCATCTTGTTTCTTATCCTGAACGGCTTTACTTGCAGCTGATAGTTGAGTGGAGGGAAACAATAAAGCCCCCGCTCCTGCTGCCGCCGAAATACGGAGAAATTTTCTTCTGTTTATTGTCATTATATTTGTCTCCTATTTTAGATTTTATACTTAAATTGGAACAAATGTAATACATTTTTTTAAAAACAAATCCCTATGCCAAAAACATGTCTTGTTGTACCTATATAATTAATTGTTTCTTTATCCAATGCAAAACGATATTGATAAGTATATCTCAAAGCTATTCCCACTCTTCCTAAAACAATTTTCCCTAAAATCCCTACTTCCGGCGAAATGGCGCTGTTAATTTTCAAATCGAATTTTTCCGGTGTGTCATTTTGTTTTTCTTTATTACTTACAACATATTGCCCTACTCCTGTATATCCGGGTCCGAAAAATATCCATATTGGTTTTACGATTGGTATTGTCCAACCAAAAGAAACGTTTATTTCCGGTCTTCTAAGAGAATCGGTATTTGTTCTTATAGCTTCAAAAACGTCGGAATTTAAACGTAACGTGAAATAGCCTCCCACTTTATGATCATTATAGTTTCCTGTAGAAAAGCCTACAGGCACATCTTTTGCTGTTTCATAAGTCAAAACATGCCTGCATTTATTCTTTAATTCATTTTCTATCAAATCCAATTTTACTTGAGCATCAGCCATATTAGAGCATTGTTTATCCACTATCTTTTGATAATAGATTTTTGCGTTGGCTAAATCACGGTCGTTATAAAATTTTTCAGCTTTGTTAAAGTCTAATTTGCAATTTTCCGAAAATTTCATTTGTGCCTCGATGCTTTTGCTGTGCGATTGTTCATCTGCCGGATTCCGGCTGTGTATTTTATCATAATATTCCATTGCTTTTAGATAATCCGGGGCGGCAAAATATTCATTTGCCATATTTTTCCATACAATCAACGTGTCTATTGTCTTCAATTGATTATCAACATATCTTTTTTCTTCATCTTTTAATTCAGAGCATGTTTTTGATAATTCTTCATATTTCCTTTTCGCTTCTTCGTAATTTCCCGCATGAAATGATTTCGATCCTTCCCTGTCTAATTGATGAAAGCAATCGACAATAGTAGGTTCGGGATCAAAAATCTTAAACCTGAACCACAGATTGGGTTGAATATTTTTTAATGACAAATAAAGAGGAGAAAAACCATTTACATTTACCCACAAACTCGAAAATTGTTGAACATTCATGTCCAAATGGTAAAATACCTCATTGCCCAATGTATCTATTTTTGCAGGAAATACTTGCAAATCTTTGTTTTTAAAATAGGGCTTGAGATTCATTGCTGTTGATATTGTTACTCGTGCATTTTCATTTTTCCCCATAGGATATAGTTCTCCTTCTTTTGATATGTCTTCATATTGTAACGGTCTTTGTGCAGCCACACTAAGTGTGACGAAAAATAATGAAATAAAAATTATTGTCTTCATATTGTTGTATTTATATTGCTGAATTAATAAAAGTCACGTAATTGAAATATCTCGTCTCTTCGTAAATTTCGACCTTGGTATTTTTCCGGTTGCCATGTACGCACGGTAATCACCGGATGAATTTTATCTGAAAAATCGATTAGCAAGAATACATAACCGGTATCCATATAAGTCGATGATTTCCAATCTTGTCTGAGCGTTACGCCATAAACAGGATTATTGGGATCGGGATCACGAACAACCTGAATGCTGTCGAACCGGACATCAATGTATTTATTCCGGCTGAAAGTTTCGGATAGAGAGGCAAGATATTCTTTTTTGGTTTTTACCCTAAACTCAAACATTTTTCTTTTGTCGGAAGGTAAATTGTTCTGAGCCATATCCGACTTTGGCTGTTTAATTTCTTTGAGTTCCTTACCCACAATGATAATTGCATTGTCGCTGAAAAGAGTTCCTAAATATTTGAGATTTTTTGTATTATAAGATGTACGGAAATTTTCCACAAAATCTAATACTACTGTACGTAAACTAATATCTTCGGCATCTATGCTTCGGTATAAGAGATCAGCATATTGAGTGACCGGGATAATAATATCGTCAATCTTTCCGTCGGCAGTCAGATTGATAACAACCTCCTGATTCTGTTCGTTTTCAGGAGCATCCAACATAGTGACGGGAATATCGCGGATTTGATAACCACCGGCCGAACGAATTAAACATTTCCGTTCCAGCGTAGAAACGGAGCATCCTAACGGGCTTGTATTCCAAATAGCCAAAAAGCTCTTTCGTGCGCTTTCTGTAGTAGCTTGTTTGTTCAAATTCGGCTGTCCGCCTTTGATAACAGCTGCATTACAAGAAGTTATAAATTCGGAAACATTTTTCTCGATGGTTTGCTTCAGGCTTGCATTTTGCACCCCGTCGGTGATTACCAATTTGCAAGTTTCGAGTTGCGCTTTAAGCATTTGATTACTAAAGAGTAACAAGACAATTAAATAAGATAAGTTTTTCAGTTTCATATTTTTTGTTAATTAAATAAGCTTTTCAGATTATGCAATGGAATATTGGTATAGAAATCGGCAGTCAAAATTCCGCCGGATTTAAATAGTTGCTCTACGGTTGTTTGCATATCCAACAGATGAAAATAGTTAAAATCGTGATTGTGCAATATAACCAAAATTTTTACGCTTTTCGGGTCTGTCCGGCGCAATAAACAGTAGGCAGTAAATCCTTTGTCGAACAGGCAGAAAAAGCGGTTTAACGGAATCGTAAATTCGGGAGTGAATCCGCCATACATCCGGTGGGTGATTTTCAAAAGCAATGAATTCTTTATTTGCTTTGTCAGAACTAAATTTGCCAATGATTCATACGGATAGGCAGAGTCAAAAACCAAACGGTAAAGCGTGTCCGACCGTTGATACCAAGTGTCGGTATTGATTTTATCAATCATAAAAATATCGCCTTTACGCTTGTAGAGATCCGTCCCTGCAACCGGCGTTAATTCGTTTGCTGCAATCGTTTCGAGAGCGCCGGCAGTGAAATTTTCCGCACAATCGTCATTGACAAGCAATTCGCCAATGCTTGTATCCGATTCTTTTTTATCGGTTCCGAAAATCAATTCGCGGGAAGCCGGGAAAGAGAGTAGGAATTGTTCGTTATTTCCAAATTCCCAAACGGCAATATATACCGCATCTTTGTTTATAATAAACCGCGTCGGATTTTGAATGTCGCTTAACAATCGCGACAACGAGATAAAAGCGCCTCTTCCATATTCTACTCCATTCCTATGCAGATTGATTTGATATTCCTCTAATTTTGATCGGACGTCTGCTGTTGATTTTTGCAAAAGCAATTCGAGCATGATTCGTTCGATGAAATTACATACCGGCAGGTTAATCATTTCCTTAGTTGCAGGACTGAACAGGGAGACACCCAAATGTTCAATTTCGTTTTTGTGGTTGTATTGGACGATAAATGATTTCCCTTTGGTGATTTGCGGACAGTTGAAAATGCTGTCTTTGGGCGGCAAGCATATTTTAGGAAACAGTTCGCCGATTTCCGAGAGTTTGCGGGAAAGACACGTTTGTGCTTGCAAAAATTGCGTGGCGCAAATGAGTAACAATACGACACAATTAAACGATGCTTTCATTGGGACAATTGATTAATACACATCGGCTTCATCAGAAATTGCTCTTATTTAAAAATAATTTTACCGTTTTACCATTTCTGATAACTTTGCCTTGAACTATCTTTCCCTCTTTCATTTCGCCTTCAAAGGTGTCTCCGGATTGGGCTTCGAATCGTTCGCCGGAGGTGGAAACAAGTAGAATGGTCTCGGTAAAAGCGATTTTTTGATGACCTGCATATACAGACCTTTTATCATAAATGCCGGCATTATCATTGTCTGTTGTTTTTTGAGGTTGTATTGTCGCAGGTTTTAATTCCTCTGAAATTGAAGTTTGCTGCGGTAATAAACTCTGATTAGTAACAGTAACAATCGTATCTCCTTTTTTCACCACATCTTGCCCTTGATTCTTATCGATTTTCACATCCGATAACACATCATCTTTCCGAAGACCTTCGTCTATAGTTTCGTTTTTATGTGCAGGTACACTCGAAGGCGGCGTTACAGGTCTCGAATAGGAATTGACTACGTTTTTATTTTTGTGGGTTACGGCGCCTTGTCCGTTAATTTTATTCCGGGACGATTTACTCGGTGAAAAAGTATATCCCACCATAAAAGCAGTGTTTTCGCTGATTTGAAGACCTAAATCCAAGCTGCCGGTACCGACATACCAACTGATGCCCAGATATAGTGGAACATTCCATAACGAATTTGTTAAGTTCCCATTTTCATCATACGTCACAGCGTAGGAGATGCCCAAACCGGCGTACGGAGCTATATTATATTTTCGCATCGGAAAATAAACTTTGCTCATCAATCCCGCATTGTAGTTACTTGAGGAACTTTCTCCATTTCCAGATACTCCAATACCGTAAGTAAATGCAAAATCCCAACGATCTTTTAACAGAAAAAATCCGTAATGCGAACTGTAATAAAGATTCGTTTGATCTGCACTGAAAGAACCATTTAGACCATAGTATTGAAAAAATGGGTGTGCATCGGTTGTTTTGAGCGTTTTCAATGTAGGTTTAGGCGTATAAAGCGTATTTAAATCCCATTTATCTAACAAAGTTACCGTATTGGAATTTGCATCTTTACCCCATAATTCCCTTTCGTATTTATACTCGATTATAGCCAAAGAACAATGTGCTTTTGACATAACGGATTCTATTACAGACGTTTTATCTTTCTCTGTTAGTGAAGAATAAGTGTCTTTTATAATAGAGCTATTTTCTTTTGCTTTCAACAAAATAGTTCCCGTTTCATTTAACTCTATATCTTCAAAGTAAACACCGAATTTTGATAAAAATTCTTCTTTGGGAAAATCGCTTTTATTATAGGTTTGAGCCCAACAATTTATTCCCAATAGTAAATTAATGATTATGATATATTTTTTCATGATTATCTTTTCCCCCAATAAAAAGTTTTACCCACAGAAATTCCGAATATTGTATTTGCTCCTCCCTGTAAAGGAGAATAGAGATTAAAAAAAACATCCCAACTGGAATTTTTTTCTGAATTGACAAAACTGAAACCCAGTGACGACACCATGCTCAACACATTGTCATCTTTGCTTATTTGATCGTTCAACCCTAAACCAATAACCACAACGTTACCCAATCGTTGATACCAAGAAAATCCAATATTAAAATTCATTGCCGTTGAATTTCCGGAAATACCCAAATTGACACTGCAGTTAGACAAATCAGAATAATAAGCGCCGAAGCGAGAATTAAAAGATGTGTAATTTTCCGAAAACATACCACCTATATACAGCATGGTTTTGGGACTGAATTTAGTTAAATTTTGCTGCTCTTTAGGAACTGCATATTTAGGTTGTTGTTTCAATTGCATTAATCGTTGATTGAATGCTTGTTTGGCTTCGTTGGATTGAGGATCGTCAGGCATCAGCAAAATACCTGATTCCAATTCATCGGCAGCTAATCTGTTTAATCCGACTTTTTCTAAAGGAATGCTATAACCGATATGAAAAACAAACTCATCGGGGTCGGTATTAATCAATTCTTTAAACAAAGAAATTGATTGAAAATCCATACCGGTTAATGCCAAATAATTGGCACGGTTGAATAATGGTTTCAGGTCATTTTCCTGCAATATAAGTGAACCCGATTTATATTTTTGATACAACTCGTCGTATTTCGGATATATCCATTTCGGCGCAGTGCCACGCACGAGCAAATCGGCTGCCGGTTGATAGCAGTCCATAAGAGCAAACACCTGACCGGCATAAAAATAATCTTTCCCGGAAAACGAACTAAACAATTTTGCTCTATCCAAATTCATCAATGCTCCTTCATAGACGCCACCCAATGCCAATGCATAAGCATATTCCGACAATAAAGCAGGATTAGTATCATCTTTATCGACTAATTGAGCATAAGATTGAATGGCGCTGGAAATCTGCCCGGTAAGAATGAAGCTTCGTGGTTCATTGAGCAAGCGGGTTAAATTTATATCTTCCGGCGTTGCATCAATGCTTAATTTTATTTGCGATAAATTTTCTTCAACGGGATACAGAATATTGTTTCGCAGTCTGACGATTAATTGTTTTTCAGGGTTAAAAACCAAAAGCCCTTCGCCATCGTATTTCAATATGCCTCCAAATTCATTGCTGACAAGTTCAACTTTACTCTCTTTTATTCTGTAAATAGCATCTTTTGTTGAAATATAAAAAGCATGATGTTCGGAATCTCCAATAATAGAAATGATCGTATCGCTTTCTTGAGGAAGAGTAAGAATTTCGACAAATGATTTCATCTGTTCATTTGTACAATATAATTTGTTCTTTGCTGTGAAAAATACATTTACATCATATTCATATACGGACTTTATGGGTGCATTCATTGTAACGAGCTTTGTACGATCCAAATTTTTATTTAAAGAAAACAGTGAATAATCTTGCTTATCTTCTTGAATGGATTGATCAAATAAATATATGCTGCTATTTCCTGAAGCGATACCCATATTAACATTTGGAAGCGAATAAATTTTTATAAAATTACCCAAAGTATCAATTTTACATAAGCCCTTACCACTAACTATATAAAGTTTTCCTTCCGGCGTCACCGTGTATGATTCAATCATTTTTTTAGTAGGATTGAACAAATTCTCCATATAGCCAATGCCAAGTATGTAAAATTGATTGGATGAAGATAATAGTAAAAAACCATCACTTGTATAATCAATAGAGTTGATAAACTCTGTTTTTATTGAAAGGTCTTTTAGCATATGTTCGCTCAAAAGTAAATCTAATTCTATGTCGCGGACTTCCTGTGCATGAGCTAATGCAGAGAGCAACCATATTATCAAAAAAATATATTTATTCATTTTATTACAAAATTTATCTATTCATCAGCACTTAAATAGTGGTATGTTTTTTGTGCTGTTTTATAAGTTTTATGTACTATTTTGACACTCTCTACTGAATTATCGCCTGCATCCACAATTTTATACTTAGAGGCACCGATTATTTTAACACTATTATCAAAAACAACTGCTTTCGCTGTGTTTTCAATGGCATTAAAAAAAATTTTTTTAGTTGCATTTCCTCCCCATCCATATTCTTCCGGTTTCAAAAGATATCTGCCCAATTCTGCATACAGACTGACATTTGCTATGGCTAATATTCCCACGGTAGATGTAGCTTTTATAGCAAGACCTGCCCCGAACTCACTTACATCTATTCCTAATTTCATCCAATCTCTCTTTAATTCAGCTTCATCTTTCACCGATGGACTTTGCTTTTTCTGCGTCGCAAGGTTTTTATTACTTGATGGAGAATTTGAACTCATCTTAACAGGAGGCAAACTTGTTTCGCTTTGCAATGACTCTACCGGAGCTAATTCACTCAAATCATTTACATTCAAGTTTATCCCACTCTGTGATGTTTCAGGCATTTTATTGGCAATATTAACAAGAGCGGCATACCCTTCTTCCGGAGATGAATTTGCATTTAACAAGTCTTTTTTCATTCCTTGTAACTTATTCAAATCGTCTTGACCTATTGGCTGCTCTGTCCCTTTAATGTTTTTCCCCTCTGTAGTTGGATTTATATAATTATTAATCAATCCTGCATAAGCTACGTCGGAAGGCTCATGTCCGCTTTTTGCAACATAAGGCTTGAAATTAGAACTATTATCAAGTTCTCGCATGTTATAATTCTTTTTCAAACTATTATAAAAATCAGGGTCGATATTTCTTTGTACACTGCCTACATATCGCACGCCATCAATCCAATACTCTACATCTACATAAGGTGCAGGCGAAAAAACCGATTGCCCCTGAGCAGGTCCATTAAAATTGATTTGAGAATTATTAAATGGATTAGACCCATTAGAGTCAGAGTTTGAGCTACTTGCTGGATAGCCTACGCAATCACATTGTACTGTAAAACAACTATTCTGAAAATCCGGATTCGTTAAGACCTCCCTTTTTAGATCTTCGCACTTTTGCAAATTATTAGCGGGTAATGACATATAATTTTTTGCATTCGCTTGTGCCAGTCCGGTCATTATGTTGCAATAACTACCAGACGTTGTTTGATTAACTGTAATAATCAATTTTCCTGATTGGCTATAACTCACATGCCAACTTATTAACAAGCTGACAATTAACAATGTGTATTTAAAATACTTTTTCATTTTTTATCCCTGATACGTGTCGGGCGCAACTGTTAAAGGATTATATTTTTAATTTCATCTTCACTTATGGACATAAAAAAAGCGCGGATCTTTTACTCATAATATTTTTATCTGCTTTGTGAGGTCTTCGCTACCCAAGTGCCCAAATAAAAACAAGTAAAAGTCCACGCTGCAGCTGCAAGCGTGAACGTCATTGCTTATATTTTTGGACACTCTTGAAATTTGCGAAGTTTCACAAAGTCCAAATATCAGCTATTCGCTTTTCTAATATGTCTTAAAACTAAGAGTTACCTCTTGTTGTGCATTTATGTCATAGGCAAAATTTGTTAAAAGTGCGTGACAAAAATATGAAAATATTTATAAATTCCAAAAAAAATTTAACAACATTTTTATCCGGAATAAAATGTAAAATAAGCTTTGTTTTCGTTGAAAAAAGTGTATATTTGTAGAAAAATTCATTGATAAAAATGTATAGAGAAAAGATAAAAGAGCTGAAAAATTGGAAGTTAAACCCGGACAGAAAGCCTCTTATTGTTCAAGGAGCACGTCAGGTAGGAAAGACTTGGCTTATAAAGGAATTTAGCAAAACCGAATTTAAGCAGACGGTTTATGTCAATTTTGAAAAAGAAATTCGCTTACAGAACTTATTCCTGCAAGACCTCAATCCAAAGCGTATTATTACTACTTTGGAAGCATTTTTTGCGGCCAAAATTCAACCTGACAATACGTTGATTATATTTGATGAAATTCAATCTGCACCCAAAGGACTTACTTCACTCAAATATTTTTGCGAAGATGCTTCCGAATATTATATTGTTGCTTCCGATTCGCTACTCGGAATGAATCTGCATAACAAGATTTCGTTTCCTGTGGGTAAAGTAAATTTTCTGTTTATGTATCCAATGAATTTCTACGAATTTCTACTTGCCGTCGGCGAAAGCGGAATGGCGGGAATTTTGGAGAAAAAACAATGGGACTTGTTACCCGTTTTTACCGATAAATTTAAAGAAAATTTGCGCTATTACTTTTATATCGGCGGAATGCCCGAAGTTGTGAATGACTTTGTAACGAATCGAGATTGGAAAAATGTAAAAACAAAACAAACAGAAATTCTGGCAACTTACGAAAACGATTTTTCAAAACACGCGCCTAATGAAATTGTCCCCAGGTTGAATATGGTTTGGCAAAATATTCCCGCACAACTAAGTAAAGAAAACAAAAAATTTATTTACGGCGTAATGAAAGAAGGAGCAAGGGCAAAAGACTACGAATTAGCTATTCAATGGCTTATCGATTCAGGAATTTTACTTAAAACGCACCGGATTTCAAAACCGAATATGCCACTCATTGCCTATCAGGATTTGTCGGTCTTCAAGCTATTTTTCAACGATGTGGGTTTACTTGCTGCAAAATCGAATTTAGACTTAAAAACAATCGTTTTGAGTAATGACGTTTTTATCGAATTTAAAGGCGCTTTAACAGAACAGTTTGTGATGCAGCAACTTAAAGCCTCAGAGATTGACTATATCGGCTATTGGACAAACGACCGCTCAACCGCCGAAATCGATTTTGTAATTCAGCACGAAGGCGAAATTATCCCCATAGAAGTAAAAGCTGCTGAAAATTTGAAAGCGAAGAGTTTCAAGCTCTTTTACGAAAAATTTAATTCCACTAATGCTATCCGCACTTCATTATCCGATTACCGCAAAGAATCGTGGTTGACCAATGTTCCTCTTTATATAATAGGAGATTATTTTTAAAGAAAAAGGTGTAAATAATGGATAACCCAAAATTCACACCCTTTGATAATCAGATGTTTATAAAAGTAAACTGTCTTTCTTTTATTTCTCCAATGGAATTCTCATCTTGTAGAATGATCTCCATACGAAGACTAAGGCTATAATCAAGAACGGAATGGCAATATATAGAGAATAATCGTGCTGCGAAGCTCTCATTTCGATACAAATTTCTGTTGCCAGCAAACCAAACAAAGTAGAGAATTTGATGATTGGATTCAACGAAACAGAAGAAGTATCTTTAAATGGGTCACCCACTGTATCTCCAATTACTGCCGCTTCGTGCAACGGAGAATTTTTCTCTTTTAAATCTACTTCTACTACTTTCTTGGCATTGTCCCAGCTACCTCCGGCATTCGCCATATAGATTGCCTGAAACAGCCCAAAAACAGCAATTGAAATCAGGTATGCCACAAAAAACCTTGGATCCATGAAAGCAAAAGCTAAAGTGACGGAAATTAGAGCGATGAAAATATTCCACATGCCCTTTTGAGCATATTGAGTACAAATTTTTACCACAGCGATGGAATCTTCCATACTTGCCTCCGTTTTGTTTAAATTGAATGTTCGTTTGATAAATTCTACTGCACGGTATGCTCCTGTAGTCACAGCTTGTATAGAGGCGCCGCTAAACCAAAAAACAACTGCTCCCCCACAAATCAAACCGAAAATAACCGGAGCATCTGTCAAGTACAGGTGTATACCAATTTTTTCCAATAAAAGAATAATGGAGAAAATCATGGTCGTAGCGCCCACCACAGCAGTTCCGATCAACACCGGTTTGGCTGTCGCCTTGAACGTATTACCGGCGGAATCATTTGCTTCCAGGTAATGTTTTCCTCTTTCAAAATCGGGCGTGAAACCGAAATCTTTTTTGATTTCTTCGCTTATGTCCGGAATTTGTTCTATTTGAGAAAGTTCAAAAACCGATTGAGCATTGTCTGTTACGGGGCCGTAGCTGTCTACTGCAATAGTAACAGGACCCATACACAAGAATCCGAAAGCAACCAGACCAAAAGCAAATATAGGGGCATGGCTCGGCATAATAGAACTTAACCCTTCGCCAATTCCGGAAGTAAAATAAGCAATAACCATTAATCCGACAACCAGCAAGCCTGTCCAGAACGCGCCGAAATAACCGGATACAATACCGGAAAGAATATTTAAAGACGAACCTCCTTCACGGGATGCCGTTACTATTTCATTTACATGTTTAGATTTCGAACTGGTAAATATTTTCGTAAATTCAGGGATCATTACGGCGGCCAATGTTCCGCAACTGATGATGGTAGCTAACTTCCACCATAAAGTAGGGTCTGCCATATCTCCCAATAATAAATGGCTCATGAAAAAGGAAGTTGAAATACACAGCGCAGCGGCAATCCAGATCAATCGCATCAAAGGAGTTTCAAAATCAAATTCTTTTTTGTTACCGTACAATTTTTTTGAAATGGCTTGATTGATGAAGAAAGAACATCCGGAAAGGAAGTCCATTAAAAAACGCATACCAAAAATCCAAACAATCAATTTAGCCTGAATAGCAGGATCGCCTACAGCTAAAGTGATAAATGTGATCAAAGCAACTCCTGTAACTCCATACGTTTCAAATCCGTCGGCGGTAGGGCCTACGCTGTCCCCTGCATTGTCGCCTGTACAGTCGGCTATAACTCCGGGATTACGAGGGTCATCTTCTTTTACTTTGAAAACTACTTTCATCAAGTCGGAACCGATGTCGGCAATTTTAGTAAAAATACCTCCGGCAATACGCAAGGCGCTGGCTCCCAAAGATTCTCCTATGGCGAACCCAAGGAAACAAATTCCTACGATTTCGCGTGGAACGAACAGCAAAATAATCACCATCATCACCAATTCCAAAGATATCAGGAATAAACCGACACTCATCCCCGAGCGCAACGGAATATTAACTACGTCTAAAGGTCTTCCTTTAAGCGAAGCGAAAGCTGTGCGGGCATTGGCGTAGGTATTGACACGAATACCATACCAGGCAACCGCATAAGAACCTCCCATGCCAATGATAGAAAACATCAATACCATAAGTACCGTACGAACCGATTGATCTAACAACCCAAAGAAATATAAACAGAGTATGGCCGCAATCAAAACAAATAACATTAACAGGAATTTTCCCTGTTGTATCAAATAAGTACGGCATGTTTGAAAAATAGTAGCGGAGACCTTTAACATTGAATTGTGAGCAGATAATTTTCTAACGTTAGAAAACAAAAATAAACTGAACATTAAAGTTCCAAAAATAACCAAAGCTCCATAAAAAAGGAAATTCCATGAAGACATTTCTATACCAAACACATGAAAAGTTCCCTCATGCAGATCGGGAATCGCTAAATTTGCTTCACTAGCGAAAAGGGATGTCCCTGAAAACAGGAACATACCTATGAATAACAATAAGGATTTAAATTTGTACATATAATATTATATAATTTATTAAATAGTCAAAAAAAGGCGCAAAATTGGCGCAAAGGTATAAAAAAATTCGATTATTTTGTTTTAATTTGATATTTTCAGATGAACATGTTACAAACCATTCTTGATTTTATTTATATTTGCAAAAATAATAACATTATATCTCCGAATTATATGAAAAACGTCATCTTATTTCTCGCATTATTTACATTCATGACTGCATGTACCAATATGAATAAAAAATCAAGTATCGCTTCCGAAAGTATTGAAAAAGTAATTAACGAACTTTCCTCAAAAGATAGTTTAAATAAGTCATCGATTGAAAAATCAGTCAAACAAGTTGCCAAACTTTGGCAGGAAACAGACGGAACAAACGAGGGATTCATACAATTCTGCTTGAATAATTACATTACAGCTCCTGCAGAAAAAGAACAAACTTTCTTGAAAATAAGCGAGTATTTGGAAGCTATCTATGGTAATTTCAATCAAATGTCGCTGCAATTGCAACGCAATGTACATGAATCTACAGGGCCTCTGCTCCATATCGATGAACAATTCGCCGCCTATAATCCTGCCACACATTTAAACGACGATTTATATGCCAACAAAATAGCGTTTTTAATTGCCTTGAATTTTCCTGAGTTATCCTTAAATGAAAAAGAAGCGCTGGGCAAAGACCGGTTAGCTTGGGCATACGCCCGACTGGGGGATATGTTCACTTCACGCGTTCCTGCCGAACTGCAACAAGCTTACTCTACTGCGCTTAGCGATGCAGATGTGTATATTTCAAATTACAATATTTATGCAGGCCATTTACTCAGTAAAGACGAAAAAAAATTATTTCCCGAAGATATGATTTTGCTTGCTCACTGGAACCTGCGCGATGAAATTAAAGCCAATTACAACAAGGGAAACGAAGGATTGGAAAAACAACAGACCATTTATGAAGTAATGCAAAGAATTGTTTCACAGGAAATTCCCAAAGAAGTAATTAATTCGGGGAATTACGACTGGAATCCTTCTACTAATACCATTTTTCAATCAGATAAACAAATTTCGGGAACCCCCGAAAATACAATGCGTTATCAGAAATTCTTGAATAATTTTAAGACCTTGCAAGCCATTGATAAATATACAGGGAATACCTATATCGAACGGAATTTCTCGGAAGATATGGAGATTTCTGTAGAGGATGCCGAAACGCTTTTCCGTAATTTTCTTTCTTCTCCTGAATTAAAAGCAATAGGAAAAATCATTGAAGGACGCTTAGGCCGGAATTTGCAAGCCTTCGATATTTGGTATGACGGATTCAAGGCCCGAAGCAATTTGAATGAAGAAAAACTGAGCGAGCAAACCCGCAAACTGTATCCCGATGCCAAAACAATGGAAAAGCAATTACCTTCCATCCTGTTAAAATTAGGATTCACTCCCGAACGGGCAGCTTATCTTACAGAAAAGATTGAGGTCGACGCCGCCCGCGGCTCCGGTCACGCCTGGGGAGCCCAGATGAAAGGGCAAAAAGCCCATTTACGCACACGCATCCCTGCAGAAGGAATGGATTATAAAGGTTATAACATTGCTATCCATGAATTCGGACACAATGTGGAACAAACCCTTTCCCTGTATGATGTTGATTATTATATGCTAAGCGGCGTTCCCAATACGGCGTTTACCGAAGCGTTGGCATTCATCTTCCAAAAGCGCGATCTGGAATTATTAGGGATCAAAAACAATGATCCTGAAAAAGAAAAGATGGATGTATTGGATAAAACCTGGCAATTATATGAAATAGCCGGAGTATCGATGCTCGATATTGCCGTGTGGAAGTGGTTATACGCTAATCCCAACGCCACAGCCGAAGAATTACGGGATGCTACTATCCGCTTGTCGAAAGAAATATGGAATGAATATTTTGCTCCTGTTTTCGGCATTAAAGATCAAACCATATTGGCAGTCTATTCCCACATGATAAGCTATCCTTTATATCTTTCGGCTTATACTTTCGGACAACTTATCGAATTCCAATTAGAGCAATATTTAAAAGGAAAAGATTTCGCCAAAGAAGTAGACCGCATTTTCCGTTTAGGACGTTTAACGCCTAATCAATGGATGTTGGAAGCAACCGGCGAACCGCTTTCAACCGAGCCTTTGCTGGAGGCAGTAAGAAAAGCGCTTTAAAATCCTTGCCTTTTCAAAGTGTCCAATAAAACTTTGGAAAAATGTTCATTGTCGGCTTTTTTATACCTGACATCGGTGAATACTTGCGCCAATGTTTCCTTATTGTTCTCGGCTATGAACTGATGGTTTTCAGGTAAAGATTCCTTGTAGGCATAATAAGTTTCTATATCTTCCGGAGTATATTCCTTATATATTTCCCGATGTATAAAAGACGATACCGGCAACCGATCGGGCTGCGGAGGAATAACTTCGGGATAACCTAATGTAATGGTTATTAAAGGCATTACAAATTTAGGCAACCCGAGAATATCGATAATTTTATCCGGATTATAAGTAGTTGTTCCCAAATAACAAATACCCAACCCTTTTTCTTCGGCTGCAACACAGAATGTTTGGGCAAAAAATAAAGCATCCATGGCAGCATTAAAAAACGAAACAAAATTATCATACCCCGGAGTCGCATTCCGTAGCATACACCATTGATTAAACCTGTTAAAATCGGCGCAAACAGTCAATACAACCGGAGCCTGTTTAACCATTGGCTGATTAAAATGCGCCGGAGCAAGCGCCGCTTTCATATCTTCGCCGCGAGTAATAACAACGCTATAAAGCTGCATGTTTCCTGTTGTTGATGCTCGTGCTGCGATTTCCAACAACTCGTGCAATAAGTCATCTCTTACGGGTTCATTCGAATATTTTCTGATTGTTCTTCTGTTTTTTAATGATTCCATCGTTTTCATTTTTGTAGACTGCAAATGTACAGACATTTTTTTCAAAAAGAAAACCGATTTTTTTATCAAATTTCATTTTGGAAAACTTTTTTCTCCTCTCGAATTTTTAAACGACTGAAAATAAGCATTTTAACTTTTATTTTGGAAAATTTATTTAAAAAACAAATTTACGTTTGTGATATATTTGGAGATTTTAAAAGGAATGTGTAATATTGCACTCTTATTCTCTCTAATAAAAACATATAACAACAAAAAAAATTATAAAACTTTTTAGTCGTGAACAAAAAAATGTTCTCTTTTGATGAAGCTTATCGGGTTTCCCTTGATTATTTTACGGGTGACGAATTGGCTGCTAAAGTATGGGTCAGCAAATATGCGCTAAAAGATGCTTTCGGTAATATTTATGAAAAATCGCCGGATGATATGCACAAACGCATTGCAAAAGAAATCGCCCGGATGGAAGCAAAATATACAAATCCTCTGTCTGAAAAAGAATTGTATGATTTGTTAGATAAATTCAGATATATTGTCCCTCAAGGAAGTCCGATGACAGGCATCGGAAATGATTTTCAAGTAGCATCTCTTTCCAATTGTTTTGTTATCGGGATCGATGGTAGCGCTGATTCCTACGGAGCTATCATTCGAATCGATGAGGAACAAGTACAATTAATGAAACGCCGCGGAGGTGTCGGACACGACCTCTCCCATATTCGCCCCAAGGGTTCCCCTGTTAAAAATTCAGCGCTAACATCGACCGGATTGGTTCCCTTTATGGAACGTTATTCCAACTCTACGCGCGAAGTAGCTCAAGATGGCCGTCGTGGAGCTTTAATGCTAAGCGTTTCCATAAAGCACCCGGATTCCGAATCATTCATCGACGCAAAAATGACAGAAGGAAAAGTTACCGGAGCCAATGTTTCGGTAAAGATTGATGATGATTTTATGAATGCGGCAATTACAGGAAAATCGTATTACCAGCAATATCCTGTACGTTCGGAAGATCCCTGGGTTGTGAAAGAAATCGACGCCCAAGCTTTATGGAGGAAAATTGTACACAACGCATGGAGTTCTGCCGAACCCGGTGTTTTATTTTGGGATACTATTCTCAAGGAATCTGTTCCCGATTGCTATGCCGATTTAGGATTCCAAACAGTTTCCACCAACCCTTGCGGAGAAATTCCACTCTGTCCCTACGACAGTTGCCGTTTGTTGGCAATCAACTTATATTCTTATGTCGTCAATCCTTTTGAAAAAGACGCCTATTTCGATTTCGAATTGTTCAAAAAGCATGCAGCATTGGCACAACGCATCATGGATGACATCATCGATCTCGAAGCGGAAAAAATCGACCATATCTTAGACAAAATCGGAACCGACCCCGAAGAAGAAGAAGTAAAACATTCGGAAAGAAATCTTTGGAAAAAAATCAAACAAAAAACGCTACAAGGTCGTCGTACAGGAGTAGGCATAACCGGAGAAGGCGATATGCTGGCTGCTATGGGATTGCGCTATGGCACAGAAGAAGCTATTGAATTTGCAGAAAAGGTACAAAAAACACTGGCATTGAGCGCATACTCCTCCTCCGTTCAACTGGCTAAAGAACGTGGCGCTTTTGAAGTATACGACAGCAAACGGGAAGAAAATAACCCATTCATCAAACGGTTAAAGAAAGAAGATCCGGCTTTTTATAAAAACATGGTAAAATATGGCCGCCGCAACATTGCTTGTTTGACCATTGCTCCGACCGGCACCACCAGTCTGATGACGCAAACCACTTCCGGAATTGAGCCTGTTTTCCTGCCTGTATATAAACGCCGCCGGAAAGTCAACCCAAGTGATCTGTCCGTAAAGGTAGACCACGTTGATGAAACAGGAGACGCTTGGGAAGAATACACTGTTTTCCACCACAAGTTTGTTACATGGATGGAAGCCAACGGATATTCTACAATAAAAAAATACACTACTGAAGAAATCGACGAGCTGGTAGCCAAATCACCCTATTACAAAGCAACTTCCAATGATGTCGATTGGATACAAAAGGTAAAAATGCAAGGCCGCATGCAAAAATGGGTAGACCATTCTATCAGCGTAACGATCAATTTGCCGAATGATGTAGACGAAGAATTAGTCAATAGATTATATGTTGAAGCATGGAAATCGGGATGCAAAGGTTGTACGGTCTATCGCGACGGTACGCGTAGCGGAGTCTTAATTGCTGCCGACAACGATAATAATAAAAAGAAAAAAGATTGCGATTGTATCGAAATCCATGAAATGTCGGCAAAGCGGCCGCGTGAATTGGATGCTGACATTGTTAAATTCCAAAACAACAAGGATAAATGGATTGCTTTCGTTGGAAAACTCAACGGACTTCCTTATGAAATTTTTACCGGTATCAACGACGAAGAAGAAGGGATATTCCTTCCTAAAAATGTTTCTAACGGTACAATCATCAAAAATACCGATGAAAGCGGCAATAAACGTTACGACTTCCAATATACCAATAAAAGAGGTTATAAGACGACCATTGAAGGATTATCGGCTAAATTCAACCCCGAATTCTGGAATTATGCCAAATTGATTTCCGGAGTATTGAGATACGGCATGCCTATTGAGCAAGTTATTAAGTTGGTACAAAGCCTCGAACTCAATGATGAATCTATCAATACATGGAAAAATGGCGTTGAACGCGCATTGAAAAAATATGTAAACGACGGCACCGAAGTAAAAGGACAAAAATGTCCCAACTGCGGCAAAGAAACTTTGATTTTTCAGGAAGGTTGCTTGAGATGTACGGAATGCGGAAGCTCTAAATGTGGATAAGTTCACAATATGGCTCTATACCCCAAATTAATCATCGACGCCCTGCAAAATGTCCGGTATCCCGGAACAGGCAAAAATATTGTGGAAATGGGAATGCTCAACGACGACATTCGCATTTCCGGCAATAAAGTTTCTTTTTCTCTTTCGTTTGAAAAGCCGAACGACCCGTTCGTCAAATCAGTAGTAAAAGCAGCCGAAACAGCTATTCTTACATACATTGGAGAAGATGTCGAGATAAAAGGAAACATTGAAGTTTTTACCAGGCAAGTTGCACGTCCGGAACCCGATAAATTATTGCCTCAGGTAAAAAACATCGTTGCTGTTTCATCGGGAAAGGGCGGTGTTGGAAAAAGTACCGTTTCGGCCAATTTAGCAGTTGCCTTAGCCAAATCAGGCTATAAAGTCGGATTATTAGATGCCGACATTTATGGCCCGTCTATTCCGAAAATGTTTCATTTGGAAGATGCCCATCCTGTATTGGAAAATATAGATGGCAAGGATTTAATTATTCCGGAAGAAAACTATGGCGTGAAAATCCTTTCTATCGGATTTTTCGTCGACAAAGACAATGCGCTGGTTTGGCGTGGAAATATGGCCGGCAATGCACTGAAGCAACTAATTGCCGATGCCGACTGGGGCGAATTGGATTATTTCCTGATTGATTTGCCGCCCGGCACAAGCGATATTCACCTGACAATGGTTCAAACGCTTGCCATTACCGGAGCGGTAGTGGTGAGCACTCCGCAAGAAGTTGCATTAGCCGCCGCCCGCAAAGGAATTAATATGTTTACCGGAGAAAAAGTGAATATTCCTGTACTTGGTTTAGTAGAAAATATGGCCTGGTTTACACCTGCCGAACTCCCCGAAAACAAATACTACATCTTTGGAAAAGAAGGCTGCAAACGATTAGCCGAAGAAATGAATGTTCCTCTATTGGGACAAATTCCTATCGTGCAAAGCATTTGCGAAAATGGCGATGAAGGCACACCTGTTGCGCTCAGTGAAGATTCCGTAACCGGCAGAGCATTTCTTGAACTGGCGGAAAAATTGGTAGAACAGGTTGATTATCGCAACGAGCATTTGGAAGCAACGAAACGGGTTGAAATAAAAAAGGGAAAATCTTAACTTAACTCCAACAAGCCAGCCAACACTTCAGTATAACACAAAAATAAATTTCATTACCCGAAGTGAAAAATTCTTCGTATTTTTTTGTAAAAATAACATATACAATTCTTATCCAGAACTCAGGTTAATAGTGCACGGTACGCGAAATATTTACCGCGTACCGTGCACCGTTTACCTTTGTTCGACTACAGAACTTTCTCCTTATTAGGATCGTATCCCGACATTTGAAATCCCTGTTCCACCTTTATTTCTACTATTTCCATTACAGGAGCTTCGTATACTTCCCTTGTTTC
>Ga0123357_10000566_pt1 | contig 36528 bp, 26 predicted proteins | sample TergutEmb28metaG_FD_89873 | JGI IMG/M metagenome (GOLD analysis project Ga0123357, IMG submission 89873) | Embiratermes neotenicus P4 segment gut microbial communities from Petit-Saut dam, French Guiana - Emb289 P4 | ecosystem: Host-associated > Arthropoda: Insects > Digestive system > Gut ... | reverse complement strand
GCTGGTCGGCGTCTTTGGTAACGTACCAGGTATGCCTGCTATGGCCATGCCGGCAAAATCTTTCCTGGCCCTTGACGTCTCGACTGCAACCCTTATGACCGCCAACCCCTTCCCGAGCTTAGATGATGCCGAGGATTTGCCAATAGTGGTTGATAAGTCAGCGTTGAAAGTTTTGATTGATCAGGCCGCTGCAGTCAAAGAAGCTGACTATACTCTAGTTTCGTATGCCGCGCTGGCAAGTGCGCTAGAAGACGCTAACACTATCTACGCCGATGCTGATGCTACCCAAACACAGGTAGATTCAGCTTGTGCTGCGCTGCAAAAAGCTTACGGTGAGCTGCAGCCTATCCCTGGTGTTGACATGGAAGTAGGCAAGACCTATCTGGTAGATATCTATCCTGGGCTCAGCGACGGTTCTGGCGCGGTCTCACCGCTTCTTGCTGGTTTGTACTACTCTCAGGCAGAAGTTGAAGTCAAGGATACTGGCTGTACGGTCACCTTCTATCACTATTACTCGCCAGAGGTTATGCCGGATGTTGTTGCTAGTCCTGAAAGCGTGTATGGCTACAAATACGATTTCACGCAGTCTCAGACTGCGGCTACCGCAAGCTCCAATCTGGTCAGCGCTACTCGCGAAGATCTCAGTATCGATAAAAGTGTCAGGCGTATCACGGTCCAATGGCCAGATGCAAGCAAGCCACTCTATGTGGCCATTGGCTCTGTTCCTGGTATGCCTGCGATGTTATTGCCCGCACCGACCTTTATGGTGCTCAAGCCGCAAACAGCCCAACTTATGATCACGCAGCCTTTCCCTGATGCTGACTTTGAGGAAGCTCCGGCGCAGCCAGCCGATAAGTCTGCTTTAAGCGCGCTGATCACTCAGGCAGAGCAACTCAAACAAACGGATTACACGCAAGAGTCGTTTACTACTCTGACTGTGGCATTAAGCGATGCACGCGCAGTCTATGCGGACGAAGAAGCAATTCAACTACAGATCGACACCGCTTGTAATGCGCTTCAGTCGGCGATAAACGCACTGCAGCCTATCCCTGGTGTTGACATGGAAGTAGGCAAGACCTATCTGGTAGATATCTATCCCGGGCTCAGCGACGGTTCTGGCACGGTCTCACCGCTTCTTGCTGGTTTGTACTATGCTAAAGCGATAGTTGAGGTTAGGGAAGGCGGAAACATTGTCATCTTCTTTCATAGCAAGTCGCCTGTGGTTGATAGTCCAGGCGGTCAGTTCCTTGCGCCACCTGACAGCGTATATGGCTATAAGTATGACACCTCGCAGAGTAGCGACCGCGCTGCGGCAGAGCTCAGCATGGCAAATGTGCCCATCGAAGAGCTCAACGCGGACAAGTCGGTTAAGCGCATAGTGGTTCCTTGGCCAGATACAAGCAAGCCGCTCTATATGACCATTGGTTATGTTCCTGGTATGCCCGCGTCGGTGTTGCCTGCTCCGACTTTCATGATTCTCAAACTGGCAACGGCTCAGGTTATGGCAACGAACCCCTTCCCAGAGTTTGAGGATTCTGGAGAGGTGGATGTCAAGCCGCAAGAAGTAAATAAAGCCAGTTTGCAAACCTTGATTAATAGCGCGGCAGCGGTGGATTCATCAAAGTATACGCAGGCATCCTATGCCAATTTGTCGACCGCGTTGAAGAATGCCCGCGCGGTACTGGCTGATCAAAAAGCTACTCAAGCTCAGGTTAATGTGGCGCTTGTTGCGCTTCAGGTGGCGATAGATGGGCTGGTGCTTGCGCCAACAAAGATGGCAGATGGTCGCTATACCGTGCGGGTGGACTTCTGGCATGAAACTTTAGACAAGCCATCTATGGCAAATGACGCGCTGAATAAAACCGCGATTATTGATGTGAAGAACGGCAATATGACGATGTCACTCTCCACCTCACCGATTCGTGTGAGCGACACGGTGACAGCGCTTGGCACGCTCGTGGTCAACGGTAGTAACGCCCGTGTTATCGCGCGCAACATCACCATAGATGGAGCGAGCAAGGCCAGTGCATTCAGTTTTCCGCTTCCTAATAAGAGCACCTACTTTCCAGTTGTGTTCTGGCTTGATCCTCAGATCGCGCAGACACCTCGTCCTGATTTGCCGGGCAGGCTTCGTATCAGTTGGGATACTCTGTCTGCGAACGCTAACGCAGGCCTCTCTACCAATACCGCAGTTACTACCGTAGATAAGGCTAATCTTGACGAGATTGCGCGCACGGCAGAGACCACCACGACAGCGGCCCCAGAGCCGGTGCTGGGCGCTAGCCCAAATGGTGGCAGTGTCGCCAGCAAGGGTCTTGGCAGTACGGTAAAGCAGGTCGCAGGAAAACTGCCATGGTATGCCTGGACTGTAATCGGCATTGGCGTTGTGGGCATTGGCAGCGGCGCTGTAGTGCTGATTAGAAAGAAAGCCAGACTTAAAGGAAGGGAAACGAATGAGAATGGCTCCGTATAGAGCAGCGATAGTCCTTAGTGTTTGCTTATTGTTGATGGGGACGATGTTTGTCCCCCCCAGCGTTGCCGGAGCTGCGGAAACACAGGCTCTCCAGGCAGTGCCTTCGTACGTTAACCCCGTGTCGGGGAAAGTCGAGGACACCGGCAATAATCCTGGACTTGGTCAGGGTATGACAGAGAATCTGGTCAAGAAGACGCCAGCGACCTTGCTTGTTGACGATAAAGGTAGCACTTTTATCACATTTCGGGTAGGGCTGGTAAAAGAGTCGAAGGATTTTGCTGTTGAGCTGCTTGATGCTCAGGGCAAAGTGAAAGAAGCGGTCCCTTACAGTATTGTTGCGGACCAACCAGACGCCGATACGCAAGACCTCCGCATAAAAGTCCCGAATAAAGACGTCGTGCTGCGCGTGTCACTCATCTCTATTCCTATGGGCCGAGAGGTTGTCGGTTTTGTTTCCTTTGCGGCTGAGGGGGAGACCGTCACCGTGCCGACGGCAAAGGAAAAAGTCGATGATTCTGCCATCTCGATCTATAAGAACGCAAACAATGACAAGGTGACGGGCGTTACCGGCGCGGCGCGCGGAAAACTCCTGACCTTCCTTGGAATAACCGGCGGCATTTTGGTTCTGGTCGCTGGCGCTGCTTTTATCATGTACCTGCGAAAAAAGAAATCGCACGCGAGCGCATAACCTATGTATCGGTCAGTGATCAGAAGTATTTTGGTTGTTGCGCTGTGTACGCTGCTCATCTTTGCGACAGGCTGTGTGAATCAATACCCCGAAGGCAAAAATGGTCCAAAGGTGATTACCGGTCGTGAGCGTGTGGTCGCTACTTCGCGCGCCGTCGCCGAGATTATGGCGCGGCTGAATGTCGATGTTGTGGGGGTTCCCCAGACCGAACTTGCAGCGTCAGATCGCTTTAAAGGAGCCGCCAACATCGGCGCCTCAATGAATCCTGATATGGAGATTATCCGCTCCCTACAGCCTGACTGGGTGTTTTGCCCTAAAACACTTGAGTCGAGCCTGAAGCCGCGTTTTGAGGCTGCGCATATCGATGTCGCATTCCTAAATCTGCGGAGCATTGACCACATGTATGCCTCGATTGCCGAACTGGGGCCGCTGCTCAAGCGGGAGAAAGAAGCGCAGGCGCTTCTTAATGAGTACAGGGCCTTCAAAGTCCAATACCGCAAGGATGTTGTGTTTGACAAACCGCCTCGGGTGTTGATCCTGATGGGTCTGCCTGGTTCCTATCTGGTTGCAACAGAGAACTCTTACATCGGCTCGCTGGTTGCTATGACTGGCGCGGTCAACGTGTATGGCAACGAAAGCGCGGAGTTTATATCCGCGAACACAGAGGACATGCTGTCGAAGAAGCCGGATATCATCTTGAGAGCGGCGCACGCGCTCCCAAAAGAAGTACTTGATATGTTCGCCAAAGAATTCAAGGAGAACGATACCTGGAAGCATTTTGATGCGGTGAAGGCTGGTCATGTATACGATTTACCGTATAATCAATTTGGCATGAGCGCAACTTTTGAGTACCCTCAGGCGCTTGAGACTCTGAAGAAAATCTACCAGAAAGCTCTTTAATCCGGCGGGTTCAAATTCGTTCAAGTTCCATTTAACCTGGCAGCCACAAATTCTCTCTTGCGTGGTTGCATGCACTCAGCATACTGAGTGAATTACTCAATGCGGTGAGTAAATTTTTCTGGAAGATTTCTTTCTGGGCAAATACGAGCTGTTCAAATAGAGTCGCTCATCCTCTTTTGGCCCTTTGTGATAGATTGAGTGAGGGCTAAATGTGGTGAGGGCTAAAGCATTCTTGAGTAGGCTTGCCCCTAAGGGCAAAACAGTGATTCAGGGAGGACATCAGTGGACGCGGCAATAAAAATCATCATTGATCCTGACAAATGTAGCGGCTGTGGTCGTTGTGTGGCAGACTGCCTCTATCATGTTCTGGCGCTTCAAGATGGTAGAGCGCATGTTTTGAGTGATGATTGCTTAAAATGTGGCCACTGCCTGGCGGTGTGCCCTGCGAACGCTGTTTCAATGGAGGGCCTTGCAGACGATATCCTGGAGAAGAGCAGTGCGGTCAATACGCTTGACGCGGACGTCCTCAGAGAGCACTTAAAGTTGCGCCGCTCCATCCGTCATTATAGAAAGACCCCTGTCGAGAAAGAAAAGCTTGTACAGGTCATCGAGGCCGGACGCCTTACTCCCAGCGGAAGCAACCGGCAAAATGTGCGCTATATCGTTGTGCAAAGCGGTCTTGACGCGCTTGAGGACGAAGTGATCGCGCAGTATGAGGAGCTGGGCGAGCAGGCGCGGCCGTCCGCAGGCGCAGAGACGAGCGCGCCGCCGTCTTTGGCGCCCCTGGATACGGGAATATACAAGCTGGAGCGGGGCGTCCTGTTTCATGGCGCTCCCGCGCTCATTCTTGTGGTGTCAGAGAACAGTACCAATGCTTGTCTGGCTGCCATGAGTATGGAGCTCATGGCCGAGGCGCTGGGCCTGGGGACGCTGTATGTGGGGTTGTTCGCAAAGCCAGCCAGTCAGAACGCGAGCTTGCGCCAGGAACTGGGGCTTGCTCCGGAGGAAAACATTGCGGTCTGTCTTGCGCTTGGCTATCCCGCTGTCAGCTATCTGCGCTCGGCCCCCAAAAAGCCCGCGCGCATAGTCTGGCGGTAGCTGGAATTGTAAGCAAGGGGCGAATTTGGTACAGAAAGTTCGGAAAAGGCAAGATTTTGCTTACGCTAGCTACTGGGCAGGACTCAATTTCGCCTTAGAGGTGACATTGATGCTCTTTCAGGTCCTATAACACCATTCGTGGTGGTGCGGGCGACAATAGAGTAACGAGCGATTTGAAAAGTCGGAAAACAACAAACGTGCAGGTCACGCATGGCATTTACACTTTGACGGCAAGAGCATAGGGACGGATTCTATCCCATAGTTTCAAATAGTGGAGCGGATCCACCTACATTTTCACATAATTCGATTAGATTCCGAGTGCAGTTATTGGGACTACCGAAATGCCGTCCTCACGCTGATAACCTGTTCCTCCACCAGTGATTACCACTAGGCATGCGGGAGGCTCAGCCATTGCATCAATCATTTTTTTCTTGAGGCGCGTGAGCGATTTTGCGGCTGCATCAACTTGATTTTGTCCTAGTTTTATTTCAAAGGCGCCCCATTGCCCACCTGGCATCTCGACTATCGCGTCTGCTTCCAGGCCCGAGTTGTCACGATAATGAAAAACGTTTCCTCCATGATGCCGTGAATAAATTGCCAGATCACGTAGGCAGAGATTCTCGAACATGAATCCATAGGTATTCAAGTCTTCTAGTAAATGCTCTGGCCCGATATTTTGGGCAGCGATTGCTAATGAGGGGTCGGTGAAAATGCGCTTTTGAGCTTGCCGAATACGAACCCGTGAACGGACATTGGGGTTCCAGGCCGGAATCTCCTCGATGATGTAAATTCGTTTTAGATCGTTCAGGTAGTCCAACATTGTCTTGCGCGATAAAGACCGAGTTCCGTCGTCTTCATCAGTCTGCTCTCCTAGATAGTCTGCAAGCAGTGTCGAGTCATTTACCGTAGTGGCGTTACTTCTGCCCAAAGCATAGAGGAGCCTCGACAGCTTCTCTGGGTTTCGCTGGGGAGTTTCTTCATCAAACAAATTATTCTTTATGACTGCATCCAGGTAACTGCGAGATACCGCGCTAGCCTCTTCCTGTGATAGTGATAATGTTTCCGGCCATCCTCCTCGAACAGTTATGTTAATGAGACTTTTCAAATCAATTTCCGCGACAATCGGCACATAGGTTTCTCCTCCAAACAGAGACTTCAACGAGATTTCTCCACTGGATTCTCCGCTTTCAAAAAGCGACATTGATCGCATCTCGAGCACGGCAAAACGCCCAGCGCCACTGTGCCGGTATTTTTTTCTCAGCGGAGTGACTGATCCTGTTAAGAGATACCGGCCCCTGCCTTTCGCTTGGTCTACCGAGAACCGAACAGCATCCCAAATGCCCGGAACCTCTTGCCACTCATCTATTACTCGCGGTGTTACTCCTTCAAGAATTAACGCAGGGTTAAGCTCTGCACGCTTGCGAACCTTATAGTCATCGGCAGGATCCATGAGGTAAACGATGCTTTCTCCGTGATGCGTAGCGGTCCAAGTCTTCCCGCACCACTTGGGTCCCTCAATGGATATTGCTCCAAAAATATTGAGGTATTTGCTCAAGGTTTGGTCAACAATGCGTGGCAAATATCCTTCCGGCGTCAACGACATCTCTGGCCTCCATATCAAATTGCTTTATAGCAATTATACAATATGCAAGAAAGGAAAGTTACAGTATGCAAAAAGAAAAATATACAATTCGCAACCGAGGTTGTGGTAGGTTGTGTAGTCTGAGCCGCAAGGCCGATTGTGCTGATTGCTCTAAAAACGCCTACGGTGGCGGAGGGGGGGGGATTTGAACCCCCGAAGCCGGGGTTGCCGGCTTAACGGTTTTCGAGACCGCCGCATTCAGCCGCTCTGCCACCCCTCCATGTATGGGCTGTATTATGATAGCAGAAATAGCAGAAAGGGCGGCCACAAGGACCACCCTTTCCTTCTGAAGCAGATGCTTTCTGCCCCTCACAGGAAAACACCCGAATCAGCGATACTAATTCGATCAGCTCGCTTTCTGCGCCGTTACATTAGAGATGCTGGCTAAAGCGGCGATCGCCTGTTGTTTGTTTGATATCTTGCGCGATTTCCCCTCCCGCAAATAGTTCTGTTGTCGCGGCAAAAAAGCCCCCTTTGAGCTTGCCTATGCCATATTATAGCGGATTTTACCTTAGAAAATCTACTAATTTTTCTTTTTAAAAACTTTTTAAAAAAAATTGCCTCTTAGGATTACTCCTTAGAGCGCTCCCCTTGCTTTCGCGCCGCCGCGCCGCTCCTGCTAGAATAAGGGATATTCTGCTTGACGAATTAAAGGTAACATCCGTGAAAGGAATACTCGATGCTTGATGCGAAGTTGATCCGCGAAGACCCCGATCGTATCCGTGCGGCCATGGCCTCTCGCAACAGTTCGTGGAGCGTTGACACTTTTCTGGAAAGCGACCAACAGCGTCGTGTTACCGTTGCGCGCCTGGAGGCTCTGCAGGCCCAGCGCAATGAGAGCTCAAAGGCAATCGGCGCGCTCATGAAGCAGGGTCAGGCGCATCAGGCCGCCGACGCCAAAGAGCAGGTGCGCCAGATCAACGTGCAGATTGCTGAGCTTGAGGAGCAGCGGCGCGCCCATGACGCCGCGGTAAACGAGCTCCTGTCGGCTGCGCCAAACCCACCGGACGCATCCGTGCCGGTTGGCGTTGACGAGACAGAGAACGTCGAGTTGAAGCGCTGGGGTACGCCGCGCGCGTTCGACTTCGATCCGCAGCCACACTGGGACTTGGGTCCGGCGCTCGGCATTCTGGATTTCGAGCGGGCCGTCAAGTTGGCGGAGTCGCGCTTTGTGCTCCTGGGGGGCGCGGGCGCGCGTCTGGAGCGGGCGCTCATTAATTTCATGCTGGATACGCACGCTGCCGCGGGCTTTAAAGAGTGGTGGCCGCCGGCGCTCGCCAACGCGGAGACGCTCTACGGTACCGGCCAGCTGCCAAAGTTCGAAGACGACCTGTACAAGACGGCGACGACCAGCGACGCTAACGTGGGTTATCAGAGCGGCGGCGCCGATGCGGATGCGGGTGGCGCCAACGCGGCGACGAGCAAGACCAGCGGCAAGACAGCCGGGCGGCTCTACCTGATACCGACGGCAGAAGTCGTGCTGACCAACATCCATCGCGGCGAGGTGCTGGAAGCTGCTCAGCTGCCTCTGCGCTATGTCGCCTATACGCCCTGTTTTCGCGAGGAGGCCGGCAGCGCCGGACGCGACACGCGCGGCATGATTCGCGTACACCAGTTTGACAAGGTCGAGATGGTCAAGTTCGCCACGCCCGAGACCAGCGCAGACGAGCTGGAACACATGACGCTTGAGGCAGAAAAGATACTTGAGCTTCTGGAGCTGCCTTACCGCAGAATCGTGCTCTGCACGGGCGACATGGGCTTTGGCGCCGCAAAAACCTACGATCTGGAAGTCTGGATGCCCAGCTACGAGAACTACAAGGAGATCTCGTCCTGTAGTAACTGCGGAGACTTTCAGGCGCGCCGCGCCAACATCAAGTACCGCGACCCTGCCAGCTTCAAGGGCTCGCGCCTGCTGCACACCTTAAATGGGAGCGGCCTGGCCGTGGGCCGTACGCTGGTTGCGGTGCTGGAGAACTATCAACAGGCCGACGGAAGCGTCATCGTGCCGGAAGTTTTGCGCCCCTACCTGGGCGGTTTGGAGCGAATTACCGCCGCCTAGCGGGTCGTGACCTTGACGCTTGAACCGCCAACGCGCTACGATAGTAATCCGCGTGAAGCGAAGCCGTGCGCCCTTACCTCAGCTGGATAGAGGGTCTGACTACGAATCAGAACGCCGTAGGTTCGAATCCTATAGGGCGCACCAATTGCTTCAGGTTGAACGGCTGAGAACCTGCGAAGGCTTTGAGCGTTTAAAAAACAGTCCTGCGGACTGTTTTTAGCGAAAAGGGCCGAGCGAAGCGAGGTCTCGTGGGTTGCGCAAAGCGCAAGACACGCGAATCCTATAGGGCGCACCAATTGCTTCAGGTTGAACGGCTGAGAACCTGAACCACCAAGAACTTGCCCCGGTAGCGGGGCAGTTTTCATAACTAAGGAACCGTTGCCTATGAAGATCATCGATACCCACGTTCATGTTTTTCCTGATAGCCTTGAGCCTCACGCTATCGCGACGCTCTCTGGTCCTGAGCGTCACGCGCAGATTCATGGGACGGTAGACGCGACGATCGAGCGCATGCGTCGCCTGGGAGTAGCGAGCAGTTGGACGGTGCCGGTGGCGACGAAGGCGGCGCAAGTGGCGACCATCAACACCTTTGCCGCCACTCAGGATCGCCGTTACTTTGTACCTTTTGGCGCGATGCACCCCGACGTCGAGAACGCCTATGGTCTGCTCGCCACCTATCGGGACCGCGGCCTGCCGGGTTTCAAACTCCATCCTGACTTTGAGGACGTACGCCCCACCGACCCCCGCATGCAGCCTCTTTATGACGCGGCGATGGACTTCGATCTCATCTGTTACTTTCACGCGGGCGACGACGTGGGCCCGCACAGTTGCAACGGCTCGCCGACGGAGTTCGCAGCCGTGCTCGACGCCTATCCGGGCATCAAGATGGTGCTGGCGCACGCAGGTGGATTTCGTCTGTGGGATGAAGTCGAGGAACTGCTGGTGGGACGCGACGTGTACTTTGATACCGCCTATACGCCGGGTCAGGCGCCGACCGAGCAACTGATGCGCATCATCTGCAACCATGGGACAGGCAAGGTACTGTTTGGCTCGGACAGCCCCTGGACGCGCCTGGAAGACGACATCGCATTTTTCATGGGTCGTGATGAATTGAGCGGCGCCGACAAAGAAGCGCTCTTTCATGGCAACGCGGAGAACTTATTACAGTTGGCAGGTTGGTGATATGACACGCGCCCTCGAATTTCAAGATGTCAGTAAGCGCTTCGCTGCGACGTCAGCGTACGCGGTCGATCATGTTTCGCTTGTGATCGAAGAGGGCGAACTTGTTACCATAGTTGGCACTTCTGGCGGCGGAAAGACCACGCTGCTCAAGATGATCAATCGTCTGTACGAACCTGACAGCGGACATATTTTGCTCCATGGTCAAGACATTATGGAGCAAGACCTGCTGACCCTGCGCCATGGCATTGGCTATGTGATCCAGCAGGTGGGACTCTTTCCCCACATGACGGTTGCTCAAAATATCGCCGTACCTCCGCGGCTACTCAAATGGGATAAGGCGCGCATCAACGCTCGGGTGACCGAGCTTTTGGAGTTGGTCGGCCTGGATCCGCAGGAGTTCGCCGCGCGGTATCCGGCTCAACTTTCTGGTGGTCAGCAACAGCGGGTGGGGTTGGCGCGCGCGCTGGCCTGCGACCCGGCGGTGATGCTTTTAGACGAGCCCTTTGGCGCTATTGACGCCATCACGCGCACAGGCCTGCAAAACGAGCTGTTAAAGATCCACGCAGCGCACCGGCGCACCTATCTGTTTGTCACGCACGACATCCGCGAGGCCTTTAAGCTGGGCTCGCGCGTGCTCATCATGTCGCAGGGTCGCGCGCAGCAGTTCGCTTCGCCAGAAGAGATCATTGCCGCGCCAGCCAATCAGTTTGTCTACGACTTGCTCAAGACCGCGACAGAAGATGAAGGGGAGCAGTCCCTGCTCGACAGTGCGAGCGCCCGGAAAACAGTCCAGCGGACTGTTTTCAGCGAGCAGTCGGTTTGTCCGTGATTGGCAGGCCGCTGCTCAAGGAGCCGTAAGTTATCCCCCGCGGTGGATAACTTGCGGCGCTCCGGGAGCCGGTTCTTACCCTTTTCTTACCTGGATCTTACGTAAAAACAGGCTTTTTCAATTGACGCTTGCGAGGGCCTGAATCGGAGTGTATAGTGAAGCTCTCTCTTTGATCGGTGTGCCCGTGAAAGCGGGGCATCATGTACAACAGAATCTCTCTTGTCCGGCGTTGGGGTCCGTTGCTCGTCGCAACGCTCCTCTGTTTTCTGATCCTGACTTTTTCGAGCGCGCGCTTTGCGCCCGCCGCCATGGCATCGGGAAATACTTCGATTGTTCTGGGTTTCAAGCAGAACTATGGCAGTCCGCCCAAGCAACATCTGGGCATAGACGTGGCCTATGCGCCGGGGGCAAATCTCTACGCGCCTGTAGCCGGGACGATCTCGTTTATTGGACGCGTGCCGGGATCGGCCGGGCTGAATGTGACGGCGGTCACTATCGAGCAACCTGACGGCAGCCTGGTGACGCTTAATCCCTTTGCCACTACGGCGGTAAGCAAAGGCTCAATAGTGCGCAAGGGGCAGGTCCTCGGCGCCTTAAGCGCGGTGGGGGATCCGTCGTCGCCGGTCAGTCACGCGCACCTCAGTCTGCGCGTGGCTGGCGTCTATCGCGATCCGTCGGCGCTGATCGTGCCCGCGCTGGACGCATCCCAGATGCTGCCTGCCGCGCAGGCGCCGCCAAGCTCTGCTGCCGTAACGGTTCCGCCCGCGTCAGCGGCTGCGCCTGTGGCAGCGTCTGCGCCTGCCCCGGCTCCAGCGGCGCAGGTTCACGCGCAGGCGGCCCCGGCCCCGGCGTCTGCTACGGCCCCTGTGGCCGCTCCAGGCCCAGCTCCGGCTGCCGCCGCTGACGCTTCGGCGCAGGCGGCAGGAGCAGGAGACGGCGCGGCGACTGCTCTGGATCCGGCGCTCTCGTTTGCGACGGAGCTTGTTGCGGCTGATGGGCCAGCAGCGCTTGACGTACCCGGGGTTGCTCCTTTGCTGGCGCATGCCCTTGCCGTAAGCGGCGGAGCGCTTGCGGTCGCTCCGCAGGCGACAACGCTTGCGCAGGCGGCCACGGCGGCTTTCGCGCTTCTTGCGCGCCAATCGCTGGCGGTGCGGATCTGCGCGCTGATCGCCGCGGGGCTCCTTGCTTCCGGGCTTGTCGGGGGGCTGTATCAGGCGGGCCGCAGGCTTCCTTCGCTTGCGCGCCGGACCGCGGCCTGTGTGGGCGCGGTTGCCACTTCTACCGCGCGCAGTTTGCAGTATGCGTTGCGGGATGTTACTATGGTTAGTCGCTCATCCCTGCTCCGAACAAAGCCTTCAAGCTTCGGGGCCACTAGACCAAAGGAGGTGATATAGTGAAGGCATATGAGGCATTGATAATTCTTGACCCCGCCTTGTCAGAAGATGATCGTGGCGCAGCTATTAAGCGCATCACTGATTTGGTGACAGATAACGGGGGTTCCCTCGATAACATCGATGAATGGGGCAAGCGTAAGCTTGCCTATGAAATCAACAAGCAGACTGAGGGTGATTACATCCTGGTCGAGTTCCACGCGCAGCCTGCGGCGATCGATGAGATCGATCGTGTACTCAGCATTGCTGATCAGGTTGTCCGGTTCATCACCGTGAACCGCGATGAAAAAAGATAGGCGGGTGTGATTGATATGAGTATCAATCGTGTAGTAGTCAGTGGCAATCTCACACGGGATCCTGAGCTTCGTCAGGCAGGCGCAAGCACGGTCCTGCAGCTGGGCATCGCGGTCAACGACCGCAAGAAGAACCCACAGACCGAGCAGTGGGAAGACGTTCCTAACTTCTTCGACGTGCTGGTCTGGGGAGCGCGGGGCGAAAGTCTGGCGCGCTTCCTGCGCAAGGGCATGAAAGTGGCCGTCTCTGGGCGCCTGCACTGGAATCAGTGGCAGACCTCAGAGGGCGAAAAGCGCAGCAAGGTTGAGATCGTCGCGGACGACATCGAGTTTCTGACCGCGCGTGACGGCCAGGGCGCTCCTCCGGCAAGTACCGGAGCGGCCTCCTATGAGCCGCCCAGTGGGCAGGCTCCGTCCGTTGAAGTCCTGACTGAAGATATCCCGTTCTAAGACATAACGAACCATCGTCTCTATAAAGAGAACCGAAAGGAGGTTGATGATGGCGGAATACGCTCATATTCCTTACAAAAAGCACTGCCAGTTCTGCAAGGACTCGGCAAGCGCTATCGATTACAAAGATACGCAGATGCTGCGTAGATACATCACTGATCGTGGCAAGATCAAGCCCCGCCGTGTGACCGGCGTGTGCACTCAACATCAGCATGATTTGGCGGTTGCGATCAAGCGTTCAAGAGAGATGGCACTTCTGCCCTATGTGGTGCCCATCATCAGCGGTCGCATTGGCCGCGGTAGGTAGGAGGAGACCCATGAAAGTAATCCTGACTGGAGAGCTGAAGGGCCGCGGTGGCGAAGGCGACGTGGTTGAAGTATCACGGGGCTATGCCAATAACTACCTGTTGCCGCAGGGTATGGCAGTTCTTGCCACTCCCGGCAACTTAAAGCAGCTTGAAGCTCGCAAGCATCACATTGCGAAGCGCGAAGCCCAACGTCTGGCTGAGGCGGGTGATTACTCGAAGTTGCTGGACGGTAAGACGGTGACGATTCCCGTCAAGGTCGGCGACGCGGGGCGTCTGTTTGGGTCGGTCACGGCTCCGATTATCGTAGAAGCCCTTAAGGCCGCCTATGACGTTGAGGTCGATCGCCATAAGATCGAGACCCATGGCGCCATCAAGACCATCGGCGAGCACGCAGTTGATATCGCGGTCTATCGCGAGATCAAAGCGCACCTGACGGTCAAAGTGGTGGGCGAGGGTACCGAGGAGCCCGGCGCAGCTGAGGTCCTGGCTGCCGTTGAGGCCAAAGAGGCCGCAGCGAAGCAAGCCGAGGCAGCGGAGGCGGACGGCGCAGAGCCCGAAGCCGAGTCTGCGGCGCAAGCCGAAGCTGAGCTCGAGCCTGAGCCTGCAGAGCCCGAGGCTGAGGAAGAAGCAGAAGCTGAGGCCGCAGAGCCTGAGCCTGAGCCAGAAGCCGAAGCCGAGCCTGCCGAGTAGCAGAGCTACTCCTCCCAAGAGCAAGCTGAAGAGAGCGGCCATCCGGCTGCTCTCTTTTTGTCCCGCATAGAGCGTTTACTGGAAAAGCTTTATTCATTTCAGTTTGCATAGCTTCTCTTGTTTTATGCCATTATTATGTCATTTACCTTAGAAGCTTTATAATTATAATAACAACTGTACCCGAGTGATGTGTGTTGGCGTTTGTGTGAGAGGTGCATGTTATGAATAGAATACATGGTGGCGCGTATCGGATGAGAGCGAAAGGCGCAGCTAAGGGCTTTGTCCTTATTCGGGGCTTAAGCGTGGTGGTGATCGCCGTGCTTCTTGCCAGCGTGCTGACGTCAGCCCCCCATCGGGCGATCGCGGCGCCAGCTACTCCGACTCGTTCAGTTTCACAGATGAAAGCCTCTGATCCTGATACCAGCGATCTGCTTACTCAGGTGAGTCCAAACAGCTATGAAGACGGTCGCATCTGGACAGACAAGTCGGTCAACAAAGATCAGTCGACCATCAAAGACCTCAAGGGAAATACGCTCAAAGTGGTAGACACTTCTCAGACGACTGACTTTTCGGTCGTGCTCTCTGCGCTCTCGCAGAGCCACGCCCTTACGACGGTCACGTCTCCCAGCGATGTGGTGTTCATCATCGATATCTCGGGCAGTATGGTCCAGCAAAAGCTTGGCGCTCAGACGCGCGCAGAGGTCATGGTTGACGCGTTGAACGGGGCTATCATCCAGCTGATGAGCGCTAACCCCTATAACCGCGTTGCTGTGGTGGCGTATGGGGGGATGCGCGATACCCCCGGCATAGGTCATCCGCGAGAAGTCAACGTACTTCCTCTGGGGCGCTATGACATCGCCGGAAACTGCTTCAGTATCAATGGGTCAACCATCAGGGTGAACTCTCAGATCACCAGCGCGGACCACTCGGTTCCTGCAAGCTTTGTCGTGACCGGCGGGACCCCGACCCAACTGGGCATCGTAAACGGCGCCAAAATACTGACGAACAATGCAGACACGACGTTTACTGACCCTGCCACCGCTACAACCTCGGTGCGTACGCCGAACATCATATTGCTGACTGATGGCGAGCCTACGTTTGCCTGGGACGATTACACCATGGCGAGCGCAACAGAGATGAATTTCGACCACGGCAATGGCAATCCCAGTGATATGGGCATGGATGTATTGACGGTAGCGACCGCTTCCTATTGGAAAAAGCAGGTAAGCGAGCATTACTACGGGCCCGGGGGCAAAGAGGCGAACGTCTTTACGATCGGGGTCGGCATTACCGGAACCAATGCGCCGGCTGTGATCGATCCTGCCAATAACGCGAAAAATGACACCTTCACGTACGAAGGCCTCACCTACAACGCAAAAGATGTCCTGGATTCGTTTGTCTCGGGATCGACCCCGGTGACCTTCCCCGTCGTGCGCAGTACTCCCGATGGCTCGCTGACGCTCAGCAGTTCACCTGCTACTATCGCAAACGATACGCCCGCAGCTGGCTACGTCACCAACTATGACTATGTCAACGGCTATTATCCCGCTGACGATCCCGGTGCGCTGAGCGATGCGTTTACCAACATTGCGCAGACCATCATCACCTCTGCCGATACCTATCCGACAGACACCCAGGACGCCGATCCTAATTTTACGGGTAACGTTGTCATGAAGGATGTGCTGGGCCAGGGCTTTGTGTTCAAGCAGCCACAGGGATTTTTTATAAATGATGTCGAGTATAACGGCAACACGCTTGCCAATGACTTGGTCAATAACAGGGGCAGCTCCCATTGGAGCAGCTACGTCAATGTTCTGGTGAATCGGATGGGTATTTCTGCGGCAGAGGCGACCGGTTTGATAGGCTCCAGTATCGCAAATGGCCGCCTCCACTATTCCAGCGCCTCGAACTATAGTACCGAGATCCGCTGGTACGCAGACCGTAACCTGACGTATCTCAGCAGCTACTACGATGCGAGCGGCGCGGTGCGTTCTGCGCCGAATGGGGCGACCTGTACGGTATCGTTGTATTCCGTGGAAGGGCAGGTCGACGATCCAGTTTCGGGCAAAGAGACCGACCTGATGTATCTCTATTTCGAGGTGGTCACTGCCCTTGATCAGGGGATCTTTAACGCCCCGCAGATCAATAATACCGTGAGCTTTTCGCTGGAGGCGCAGCAGCAGGCGGCGCTCTGGTACATCCCGGCAAGTCTCATCCCCCAGCGTTCGGTCAAGCCAGTATATGCCAACGCGAAAGGTTCTGGTCCGCTTTCTGGCGTCAGCTTAGAGGAAGCCTCTCCTATTCGGGCCTGTTATACCGTGGGGTTGCGCAATGACTTCGACCTCTCGCAGTTCTCTTCAGCCTATATGAGCGCGCATAAAAACGCGGCCGGGGATGGCTATTACTTCTATACCAACGACTGGCAGAGTGACCTCAAGCTGGGGCCGAGCAGCTCTACGGCTGCCTTCGTGCCCAACATCTCTAATCCTTATTACTATTACACCGGAAGCGAAGGCGGCAGCGGGAAGACCTGGCTGTACACCAAATCCGGGAGCGGCTATACCGAGGCTTTGACCTATGTGGCAGGAACCCCGTACTATGTCAAGGACGACTACTGTGACGCAACCGCCGCACCCACCTATCAGGCGTCGGCTTACGAGTCTGTTGACGCAAGCCAGGTCAAGATCTCTGTTGACGACAACGGTCGACCTTATATCGCCTATGGAGTCTCTCGCGTACCTAATGCCCCTGATCTGGTAAACCAGAAGACCAGCAACCCAACCGCTACGCTCCCCGACTCGTTCCAGGAGTACTCCGCGCTGACAGGCATCGTGCAGCAACACTTGCTGGGAAACAATGGGCGGATCGAAGTGCTCGTTACTGATGTGCCGGTCGTAAAGATTTGGAAAGGGACGCCTACAGAAGGCGTCTGGATAAAACTGTACAACGATCGCGGCGACGCGATTCCTTCTGACGTACCCGCCGACGGAGACCCGCTCTATCTTGACGCATCGAATAGCTGGAAGGGCACGTTTACGGGCCTGCTGCGTTACTCGCTGGAGCCAGACGCGCAGGGCGACTGTCCTCTGATCTTATATAGCGTGCGCGAGGGCTCCTATGAGAACGGGGTCTTTTCGCCCTGGGCTGACTACGGTGGCGCTAATCAGGACTTTAAGATCAGTATCGAGCAGCCGGTATGGAACGACGACGCGGGCAGCTGGTCGACGGCCAGGGTCACAAATACGCGCGAGCCCAATACTCCTCCTCCTCCGCCGCTGGTCACCACACCAGCTACGGGTGATCCGCTCACGTTGATTCTCTGGACCGCCACACTTCTGGGGCTTCTTGCCGTTGCTTTAGCGATCGGGAAGTACTGGCATATGACGCGCGTTCGCGCGCGGTCGTAGACAAGAGAGCGGCCGGAGGGCCGCTCTCTTTTTTATCGCGTCTTCCCGTTAAGGAAGAAGAAACGGGCCCTGCGGGCTCTTTGCGCCCGGGGGGGGGCTGAGCATGTTGCGTCTTTGCACAAAACTCGCCTCAGTATTTGTGGAAAGTGGGGATAAACGGTAAAGGCCCAGTACAGGGCGCTTGCTCGGCGGGGAAAAGTCCTGCCCGGCGTGTGCTCGCTCTGTGTCATGTCAGAGCCCTCCGCTACTATGGGTATCAGGTAATGACAGAACAGCAAGAAATGGGGGAACGCCGCGTGCCGCTTCCGACTGACGTCGCCATAAGAAACTACTCAACAGAGGCCCTGGGCAAGGCTATAGGTGGGCGCATTCCGCCGCACGACCTTGACGCGGAGCGCGCGCTTTTAGGCTCGATGCTCCTGACCTCTGAGGTCCAAAACGACGCGATCACCCGCCTCAACGCGGCGGACTTCTACCGCACGGCGCACCAGGTCATCTTTGACGCCATGCTGCGCATGGCTGCGCGCAACGAGAACTTCGACGTACTCTCGCTGGCCGACCAGTTAAGCAGCATGGGCAAGCTTGAGGCTATCGGCGGGCGCGACTACCTGATCGACCTGTCCACCTGCGTGCCGACGACCGCTTTCTGGGAGCGCTATGCGGCGATCGTCCTGCGCCTGTCCACCTACCGGCGCCTCATCAGCGCGGGGACGCGCATTGTCGCCTTGGGCTACGAGACGCCCGAGGACGAGACCGCGACGATCAGCGACGCGGAAGACACGCTCTTTCGGATTACGCAGGAGCGGCTGAGCAATGACTTCACGGCGATCGCAGAGGAGCTCCCGCGCACCTTTCGCCATTTTGAAGAACTGGAGGCGCAGGGTGGCAAGACCGCCGGCGTCCCCACCGGCTTTGACCGGCTTGATACGCTGACGACCGGCCTGCGTGGCGGCGACCTGGTCATCTTAGGCGCGCGCCCTTCCGTGGGAAAAACGGCCTTCGCGCTTAACCTGGCGGTCGAATCCGCGCGGCTGGGGACCTCAGTCAGCTTCTTTTCGCTGGAAATGGGCATCGCGGACTTAACGGCGCGTATCGTCAGCGCAGAGGCGCTGGTCAACAGCTGGAACCTGCGCAGCGGCAAGATCAAGGGCAACGACTGGGCGGCCATTACGCAGGCGATGTCACGCCTGTCGGCGCTTGATATCGCGGTTGACGACTCCCCGTCGCTTAACATCATGGAGCTGCGCGCCAAGGCAAAACGGCGCATGCATGACATCGCGGGCAACAAGCTGCTGATCATCGACTACCTGCAGCTGATGCAGCCGGCCCGGCGCAACACAGAAAGTCGCCAGGTCGAGATCTCGGAGATCTCGCGCGGCCTGAAGGTGCTGGCCAAAGACCTCAACGTGCCGATCATCGCGCTCTCGCAGCTCTCGCGCAGTATCGAGACGCGTGACGACAAGCGCCCCATGCTCTCTGACCTGCGCGAGTCGGGCTCGCTTGAACAGGACGCCGACATCGTCTTGTTCCTGGATCGTCAGACCAAGCCCCCCGTTGAAGGCGAGGAGCAGAGCGAGAACCAGGAAGCAAAGCTCTATGTCGCCAAGCATCGTAACGGTCCGACGGGCACTATCCCGCTCTCATACATAAGAAGATATACGAAGTTTGTGTCTGTTGCCTCCTCGCACCTTACACAAGATTAAACTGGTAAAGTACGCTTTTCACAGAGGAATTGCGGCGCGTCTGCGCAGGCGGCGCGGCTAACTAACGACGGCAAATGATCGAAAGGTGATGTTGTGGCCGGTTTTATTATTGTAGGCGCCCAATGGGGCGACGAGGGCAAGGGTAAGATCACCGACATGCTCTGTGAGGACTTCGATTATGTTGTGCGCTATCAGGGGGGCAATAACGCCGGTCATACCGTGGTCAACAATGGGCATACGCTTAAGTTGCACCTGATCCCCAGTGGCATCATGTATCCCGACATCGTCCCGGTGATCGGCAATGGCTGCGTCATTGATCCCCGGGTTTTGATCGACGAGATGGACGGGCTCGAGAGCCAGGGCATCAGCTGTGAGCGCCTGTTGATCTCGACTAACGCGCACCTGATCATGCCCTATCACCGCGATCTGGATGGCGCAAGCGAGCACCGCCTGGGCGCAAACGAGATCGGTACGACGCGTCGCGGCATCGGTCCCGCCTACCAGGACAAGGCTTCTCGCCTGGGGCTGCGCATGCAGGACCTCTTTGACCGCTCGATCTTTCGCGAGAAGCTCGCGGCCGCGCTGCTCGAAAAAAACGATATCTTAGCCCGGGTCTATGACATGGCGACCTATACGGTCGATGAGATCGCGGAGGAGTATCTGGCCTACGGCCAGCGCTTAAAGGCGCACATCACCGAGACCAGCCCTCTGCTCAACGAGGCTCTGGCGCGCGGTCAGTGGGTGCTGTTCGAGGGAGCGCAGGGCACCCTGCTTGACATCGACCATGGCACGTACCCCTTTGTGACCAGCAGCAATCCTACGGCGGGCGGCGCCTGCGTGGGCGCAGGCGTAGGCCCAACTTCCATTGATCGAGTGCTGGGCATCGCGAAGGCCTATCTGACTCGCGTGGGCTCCGGGCCCTTCCCGACGGAGCTCTTTGACGAGACAGGAGCTCTGCTTATCGAGGCGGGTCATGAGTACGGGACCACTACGGGGCGTCAGCGCCGGGCTGGCTGGTATGACGCGCCGGTGGCCAAGTATGCCGTGCAGGTCAACGGCCTGACCGACCTGGCCATCACGAAGCTTGACGTGCTGTCCTGCTGCGAGACCATCAAAGTCTGCGTGGCCTACGAGCACCTGGGCCAGCGTTATACGACGGTTCCGGGTCACCAGAGCGCTTTTCATCATGCGCAACCCGTCTATGAGGAGCTGCCGGGTTGGGGAACAGACATTAGCGCCTGCCGGACCTTCGAGGAGCTTCCCACGCAGGCGCGTGACTACATCAACTATCTGGAAGAGCTTGCGGGGGTGCCGGTGTCGATCATTGCCGTGGGCCCCAGTCGCGAGCAGACCATCATGCGCGGCTGGCCGCGTCGTTAGGCCAAGGAGCTTTGAATGATTCATTTGCGTAAGGACAAGGACATGGCACGGAAAGATAACGGGACGCTGAAGCTCAATATCCTGGTGGTTGGCGGCGGTGGTCGCGAGCACGCGATCGTGCGCAGCCTGGACCGCTTTAAAGAAGCCGAGCGCCTGTATGTGGCGCCGGGTAATGGCGGTACCCTGCTTGAGCCGCGCACAGAAAACGTCGAACTGGACGTGTCCGATCATCAGGCAGTCCTCGGCTTTTGCCGCGACCACGCCATCGGGCTGGTGGTGATCGGGCCGGAGGCGCCGCTGGTCGACGGTCTGGCGGACAGCCTGCGCGCGGCAGGCGTTGCGGTCTTTGGCCCGGGAGCGGCCGGCGCGCGCCTGGAGGGCTCGAAGGCTTTTGCCAAGGGCTTCATGCGCCGCCATGATTTGCCCACGGCGGACTACGCGGTGTTTACCGCGGGTCAGACTTCCGAGGCGCTGGCCTTCATCGATCGTTATGATGGACGCGTGGTCGTCAAGGCCGACGGTCTGGCGGCGGGCAAGGGGGTCGTGGTTGCCGCAGACGTGGCAGAGGCAAAGGAGGCCGTCCAGTCGTGTTTTGCCGGGGCCTTTGGGGCTTCGGGCGCGACGGTGGTTATCGAGGAGCTCCTTGAAGGCCCGGAGTGCTCGCTGCTTGCGTTTATCGACGGCGCGACGGTGCTGCCGTTACCGCTTGCGCAGGATCACAAGCGCGCCCATGACGGCGACACGGGTCCTAACACCGGTGGCATGGGGGTCTATTCGCCCGTGCCGGTTGTTACTTGGGAGCAGCAGGAGCAGATGACCCAGATCATGCAACGCGCTGCTGCGGGTCTGGTCGCAGAGGGCATTGAGTACCGCGGCGTGCTGTACGGCGGCTTTATGCTGACGGAGCGGGGCCCGCAGCTTCTTGAGTTTAACGTGCGCTTTGGCGACCCGGAAACTCAGGTCATCTTGCCCCGCGTCAAAAGCAACATGGTCGAGCTGATGTATGCGACAGCGACCGGTACGCTGGCGCGCTCGGCGCTCGACATCGATCCGCGCGTAGCCGTTGGCGTGGTCATTGCCAGCGCCGGCTACCCGGGCCCCGTCCAGACAGGCAAAGCGATTGCGGGTCTGGGCCGCGCGCAGACCCTGGCAGGCGTCGAGGTCTATCACGCCGCGACCGCGCTTGCCACCGACGCCCAGGGCATCGAGCAGATTGTGACCACGGGCGGGCGCGTGGCCTGTGTGACCGCATTGGAAGACACGTTTGAAGAGGCGCGTGAGCAAGCCTATGAGGCGGTAGGTCGCGTCAGTTTTGAAGGTAGCTGGTCGCGCACTGATATCGGGCTGCGCGCCTTGGAGCAGAAGGGAAAGTAACATGGCAGAAGAAACGCCGCTGGTGGGGGTAATCTTAGGATCTGAGTCTGACCGTTCTGTGATGGACGCCTGCTGTGAGCAGTTGACCGAACTGGGCGTGCCCCATGAGCTGATTATCGCGAGCGCGCATCGCAGCCCGGATAAAGTCCATGCCTGGGCGGGGGACGCCGCTGACCGTGGCATGAAGGTCATTATCGCGGCGGCAGGTAAAGCGGCGCATCTAGGCGGTGTGGTCGCGGCCTATACGCCCCTGCCCGTGATTACCGTCCCCATGAAGACAAGCGATCTGGGCGGGTTGGACTCCTTGCTGTCCATGGTGCAGATGCCGACCGGTGTGCCCGTGGCTTGCGTTGCCATCAACGGCGCAAAGAACGCCGCGATCCTGGCCTGCCAGATTTTGGGCACAGCGCTGCCGCAGTATCGCGATCAGATTATCGCCTACAAGCAAAAAATGCGCTGAGAAAACGCGCTGAACGTCATCTGGGGGCGTTCCCGCGAAGCTTACGGGCGTGAAGCCCGCTGCGCTTCACGGCGCCACCCCCAGATGGCGTTGATCGCGTTTTCTTTGTATCGATAAAATATTATATTTTCTTTGCTTCTGGACACTTATTTGTGGCGCCTTTGAGCGCTACTATCGGGCAAGTTTTTCAAAATAGGCGCTTTTGTGCTTAAGAACTGCGGATAAAAGATGCCGCACAGGTAACCAGGCCGGAAGCCGCAGCTGATATCGCTCTCAAATAATGTAAAATATTATTAAAATTTTCATTGATTTTCTAATAGTTCCATGAGGGAGATAACAATGGGGACAGTAGAAACGGGATGCAAGCAGGCGTGACTATGAGTAATCCTTGTCTGGCCTATGCCCAAAGAAAAGACTCCTCTCGGCGAATGCGTGTTGTGGCAGTCCTGCTCGTGCTCGCACTGCTCGCTTCGCTTTTAGGCGGGACTGCCAAGCCGCGGACCGCCCGGGCTTCACAGCCTGCAGGAGACGTCATCTTTAACTATCCTACGAACGCGGCGCCGGGAACCCCAACAAGCATAAGTGAGCTGCCTTATGTAAAAGCGGACCATAACGGCGACGGCAGCCTGCCGGGTGATGATCAGGGCTACGACCAGGCCTATACCCAGGATGTCTCCGCGTTGTATAACGGCGGTGTGGTTACTCAAGACCACGTGGCGCTCTTTGAAAATCAGCTTTCATTTTATGGCTATGGGCAAGCGGCTTATAGGGACTACCTGTTTATCCCCTCCGGGGCGATCACTTCTTCTTCCGGCAACGCCTTTACGTTGGTTCCCGCTAACATGAATTTCCACACGTTCTCGGAGGCGGGTTACCTGTTCAATGGGACGATGATCGAGGAGGAGGGCAACACTTACTACACGGGCTACGCGCTGATTCTTGCTTGCACGAATAGCGCGAGCATGCTTGGAGATGACTCTGATGCGCCTAATACGGCGTCGCTTCGCCTGTATTACCTTAACCATGAGCGTTGGGATACCCAAACTTTCAGGCCGGGTAACGTTATCACCAGCCGCATTTTGATCGCGACAGTAAAGACGGGCATTCAGAATCTTGACCCGACGTCCTTCCGGGTCAACACAGAGGTCGATCCTGATACGCGCGCCTTTAAGGTCTTTGTTGATGGAGCGCTGTGCGCGAACGTTACAGCCCCGATTGGCGGCTCGACTGGTCCTCAGGGCTTTGGTTTCTATACGGGCTACTACGAGCATGACTGTTCCGTTCTGACCCGCATTCGCTTTGAAGATATTACTCTTATTGCGGTGTCGGGATTACCCGATGACGCTCTCTCTGCTAACTGCGAGGTCAAATTTCTTGAAAAGAATACCAATACGGTAATTCGCGCTTCAGAGACTGAGACCGGTATGCCTGGTCAGAAGTATCGTATCGTTCAGCCAAAGAAGATCACCTCTAGCGGTAATACGTACTACCTGGTAAGCAATAGCAAAGATACCTATATTTACAGCGACATCATCTTGACTTACAAAAAGAACGCGTCCGATAACATGACAACGCTGTACTATGTCAACCTTGATGGCAGCAACTTAGAGTCTCAGGAGCTGCTCGCGCGAGCTCCCGAGAAGAACGCCCGGGTAAACGGCGGCAACTGGGATCCGGGCGCGCCGGGCGCGCCGGTACTGGTAACGGCAGGCAGCCAGATCGAATACCGCATCACCGCCTATGCGCCGCCAGAGATCATCGGCAGGCCCATGATGACGCAAGGCGACGGCAGTATTTCCAGCAATACCACCTGGTGGAATCAGGCAAAGGGGACCACGCCCTCGGGCAGTACGCTAACCGCCATCGACAGGTTGCAGGTTGCAACGGTTACGTTCGTCAATCTTTCCGAGCACTTTGACCCCTCTGACAATGTGGCAAATCAGTTCCTTGCCGCTTATCCCTCCTGGAACAGTCGGCCGGTGCTCAGGGCCTGGGACGCGACCGAGACTACCGCGGCAAATCCTGACCGCGACATCCAGCGCGTTGTCGCCTGGGCGACTGCGAGCGCCATCTCGGGCCGCTATGACATCTATGTCGGGGGTCAGGGCGGCGTCTGGATGAGCGCGGCGCCCAGAGAATCCAGCCTCTTCAAGTACCTGTACTATGTTTCCTCAATTGATTTCACCGAGTTCCATACGGATCAGGCCACGAACATGAGCAATATGTTCTCCAATTGCGCCTACTACGCAACGACGCCGCCTGTTATGGACCTGAGCGGTTTTGATACCTCAAAAGTAACCGACATGAGCTCTATGTTCTACTTGTTTGCCCATGACGCAACGACGCCGCCCGTGCTGGATCTGACGCACTTTAACACCTCGCGGGTTACCGACATGAACAACATGTTCTTCTGTTATGCCTACAGAGCGACGGGGCCCGCGGCGGTAAGCTTGGATCTGACTCACTTTAACACCGCAAAAGTTACGAACATGAGCAACATGTTTAATGGTTTTGGCACGTACTCAACAACGCCGCCGATTCTCGACCTGACCCACTTCAACACTTCTCAGGTCACGGACATGAGCGGGATGTTTCAGTACTACGGCTACTACGCGACAACGCCGCCGATTCTCGACCTGACCCACTTCGACACCTCTCAGGTTACGAACATGAGCGACCTGTTTTCCTACTATGCCTTCAAATCACCAACGCCGCCGGTCCTCGACCTGACGCACCTTGATACCTCGAAGGTCACGAACATGGCCAATATGTTGCGGTACTACTCCAACAGCTCAACTGCGCCGCCGGTCCTCGACCTGACGCACTTCAACACCGCCAAAGTCACGAACATGAGCTGTCTGTTCCAGTACTACTCCTACAGCTCAACAACGCCGCCCGACCTCGACCTGAGCCGTTTTGACACCTCAAAGGTCACAAACATGGTGGGCATGTTCCAAAGCTATGCCTACAGCTCGACAGTCCCCTACTCACTTGATCTGCGGTGGTTTAAAATCGGGGCTGCTACAGGGGGGACTGATGTGACGCAGATGTTTCTCTCTTGTCCGCAGCTTACCGAGGTTCATCTGGAAAGCGGAGTCTTCAGCACCGCCCCTAAGACGATCACAAATTACGCCAATATGTTTTATGGCAGAAATTCAGACCTCAACGTGTATGTTGGTACCCCGGCAGATCAGAGTTGGATGCAGGCGCTTTCGCCTGCGCCGGTCGTGGTGACGGTGGCAGGGGCGCCTCTTGGCGCGCAGCCGACGCCGCTTCCGGTAGAAAAGATACCGCCTCTTCCGGTTGCTTCAAGCGCTGCTTACACTACCATCACCGATACCATTCCCGACGGTTTGACCATCGATGGATCTACCATCACCGGTGATGAAAGCGCAACGCCAACGGCGTTTGCCATCACCTGGCAGCGTGACGGACAGACGATCACCTGGAGCGTACCTGATGATATGCTCCCTGCTGATGTTTCTGTAAAAGTGACCGTAGAAACCGGTCTTCCAGAAGACACTGCCTTTGATAACACGGCTTTTGCAGGGTCACAACCAACCAATACCACCCATCACAAGCTGAAGGCGGGCTGGGGAGTCGTCGAGCAGTATCTCATCTCTGGCACTGACGTCAAGCTCGATGATGATGTCACAACCGACGTGGCCCCCGGCGCCGCCTATTATGTGCAGGGATCATTGGACCTACTTTCGGACTATGCCTATTATGGCTATCAGAGAGTAGGTATCGAGACGACAGTGACCGCGGGGGCGCCGCCTGCTCCTGCCTATGATGATGGCGCGAACGTACACAGTCCGGATTTTGCCTCAAGGAACTCCGAGACCATTAAGCTCTACTACCGACAAACAAAGATTACGATCACGGTCCATGCGGTTGACCAGGATGGCAGCGAGCTGAAGACCCCGACCACGGCAGTTGTTCCTGCAGGTCAGGATTACTACTTGCTCCAGTCCTACCTCGAGAGCTTTACCGCGGGCGGAAGCGACTGGAACTACTTTGACTATGCCAAGGAAAGCGATGGCAGCGTTAAGAATACGGCGCCTCCGGCAGGCTCCCTTATGCCGGGAGCGACCCCTGTCTATCCTGGCGCGGCGACGCCTACCTTCTGCGCCGCGGATATGACCTCTGACAAAGACATTACGCTCTACTTCACAACACAAAAGACCGTAACGGTTCGCTTTGTTGAGGCGGGAAATCCCTCCCATGTGCTACATCCGGACGAAACCTACTTTGTGGCTGCGCCCACCTTTGACGCGACGGCGACGGTCAGGACAGATGACGGCGCGCCTCTTACCGGCGACCTCGCTGATCCGGCGACGGGCAGGGCCTACGTCTACGGCTCCTACTCAATAGATGAGGGAGCACATATCAGCGCTGCTCAGCCGGGCGTCGTGCCTGTTCCCTCAGAGCTTATCCTGTACTTTTCTGCGACCTATACGGTCACCGAGCAGTTTCATGATCCGGGGGGTAATGAGCTCAGCGTGGACCTGTCTCATGACGTCACAGGAGGAGACCCCTTCTTTATGCTGGGGGACAGCACGGGCAACAGCGCGCCGCCTGCAAAGATCGGCAACTTATACTATGTGGGCTATCGGGTAGGGAGCGACGTTGACCCGCTTACCTCAGGCTATCCGGCTGATCCAACAACGAAGAAAGTAATCAACGTGGTCTTTGACGACGTGACGATCATCTATGTCTATCAGCGACGGGCCGGAGAAGACTTTACCTTCTATAAGCGCGGGGAGGCAGAAAGAGCCCTTGTGGGCGTCATCTTCAGGCTGACTCCGCGCAACAGCGAAGATACGGGCTGGGACAGCGCGGAGGCGACGACGGCAGTAAGCGCAGATGATGGCGAGGTAAGCTTTGCCGGTCTTGCAGATAACACCTATCTGCTCGAAGAACTGCGGACCACCGCCGGCTACGCCCTGCCTTCTGGCTATTGGCTGCTGACGGTGGACTCTGCCGCAGACCCCGTCTTTAGCTTTGAAGCCAAGGGCTCGCCGATGGCCTTTGCCCATGACAAGGAGACCGACCTCTATACGCTCACCAACTACAAGGTCACAAGGTTGCCGTTCTCGGGCGGATGGGGAGTGATCGCCTTTGTCGTAGGCGGCATAGTATTGTTGGGGGCGGCTGTCCTGGGGCTTACTACGTTAAGAACGCGCAAGAAGTACGTAAAGCCAGAGCCTCCTGCCACCAGGCCCCCCGGCTCTTAAGGGAGTGCGCGCGTCATCAGAGCCGCGCTGGAATAAGTTGGCGGCGGGCTGCTCCGCTTTTTTGCTTTACGCCATGTGTCGGTTTCATGGCGCGACCCCACTGGCAGCCGTCCGAACAGGTACAATCTAAAGCATGATATATCTCTCACAATTACTTGATATCCCGATCATCGACAGCGAAGGGGCCGCAGTTGGACGCGTCAGCGATCTGGCGGTGGCGACCGGCGACGTCTTTCCTCGGGTCACCGCTCTTGCCTATCAGCAGGAGGAGGGCGACACGGTGCTGATCCCCTGGAAGCCGTACGTAGCGCAGGCTACTGACGACCAGATCACGCTTACCGTGGCAGCGCCAAGCATTGAACCTACGTGGCTCAAAGACAACGAGCTCTTTTTGGCGCGCGATGTGCTCGACAAGCAGATCGTTGACGTGGCGGGCAAGAAGGTCGTTACGGTCAACGATCTGCAGCTTGCTGACGCGGTGGGCGCCTTACGTCTGACGGCGGCAGAGGTCAGCTTTGGCGCAAAGCTCCGTCGTCGCTCCGCTGCGGCAGAAAAGTTGCTCGGCGGGCTGCTGCGCCTCTTTGGCTCGGACTTTAAGACGAATCTCATCGCCTGGAACTACATCGATCTGCCCGGACGCGACTTATCGCAGGTCAAGCTCTCGATCTCGCACAAGCGCCTGCACGAGCTGCATCCGGCCGATGTCGCCGATATCATCGAGCAGCTTGCCCCCGAGGCGCGCGCCGCGGTGTTTGCTCACTTGGACAACGAGCAAGCGGCAGAGACTATCAGCGAGATGGAAGACGAGTTCCAAGCTGACGTCATCGACGATTTGAGCGAGCGCCACGCCAGCGACTTGCTGGCCGAGATGGGCCCCGATGACGCCGCTGACATTATTGCCGATCTTGACCGCGACAAGGCCGAGCGCCTGCTGCGCTTAATGGGCTATGAGGACAGCGAGGCCATTCGTCAGCTCTTAGGTTACGGCGATGAGTCCGCTGGCGGGATCATGACCAGCGATGTGGCCTGCATCACTGAGACCGCAACCGTAGGCGAGGCGACTGCCTACCTCCAGTCGATTGCGGAGAAATACGAGGACCTGCACTACCTCTATCTGGTAAACGACAGCGATGAGCTGGTCGGGGCGGTGGGCCTGTTAGACCTGCTGGTTACTCCTGATGAGAAGCCGCTTTTAGAGCTGGCCTTGCCCGACGAACTTTTTGTGGTCGCCCCTGATGATGATCAGGAAGACGTTGCCAAGCTGCTGGCGCGCTACAACTTGCTTGCCGTGCCAGTGGTTGACGAGCAACGCCACCTGCTGGGCATGGTTACCATTGACGACGCGGTTGACGTGCTGGTCGAAGAGGCTCAGGAAGATTTGGAGTTTGCGACGGGTACTCCGGAGCGTTCCGCTTCTGCCGCGCAACCTTCTTTGTGGCGGCGTGTCGTCGATAAGCTCCGCTGGATTGCGCCCCGTCATGTCATCTGGCTGCTCATCTGGCTGGTGATGCTTATCGTGTCACGGCTCTTTTCTAACCTGGTGTCTGCCGCCTTGAACAGTCAGTCGGTCCAGACGACGGTGTCCCTCTATGGCGCCGCGGGTCTCTCGACGCTATTGATCACCTCGCTGTATGTGGCCTACATCTTTAATATCCTGGCGCTGCTGCTGCCGATCCCCTTGTTAACGATCCAGCATGTCTACCTGCGCGCGACCGAGATCCTGATCGACTACGAGCCCAGCGCTCGGCCTCGCAAGGCAAAGCGCTTCTTCCGGGCGTGTTGCGTTGCGGTTGGCGCGACGGTTGTGATGACCGCTTTAAGCTTCGTCATGCTCTTCTTGCAAGGGGTGCCCTATATCGTTAGTATGCTGATCGTTGTTGCGGTGATCGAGCTTTTGACCACCGTGATCGCCGCCCTGATCATTGTCGCCTTCATCAACCATACGGTTGCGCGCGATGATCAGAGTCAGGACATTACGCCCTTGCGGAGCGCCAACTGGGCGATGCTCATCTTTACGGTGCTGCTGCTGATATTTACGACGCTTCTGCCCTGGGTGGGGCTTATAGCGCACGTGCTGCCCGCCGTCTAGTCGTCTTGCCGTCTCGTCCGCAGGAGTAGGGGCGATGCACAGGCGCCTAGGGATTTTCTGGGGTTGCGTTCGGGGAGTAAGGTCTTTGGCGTCAGGCGCGGGAGAATTCAGAAACAGAGGAGTGACCCATAGAAGCTCTGCTCGATAAAGATCACCAGCGTATGGCGGCCCGTAGTGCGCGCACACGGCTGACGCCCGAACGGCGTGAGCAGGCTGCGGCTGCGGCTGCGGCGCAGCTGCTGGAGCTGCCGCAGATGCGCGTCGCGCGTCGCGTGCTGGCGTACGCTCCGCTGGCAGAAGAGCTTGATCCTTTGCGCTGGCTTGCGCTTTGGGCCGATGCCATGGGACAGCGCCCCGCGCCGCAGCTGGTGTGGCCCCGCGTGGCGGATCGCGCCCAGGCGGCGCTGACTCTGCATGCCTGCGCGCAAGACGAGCTTATTCCTGGCAGCTTTGGTCTGCGAGAGCCGCGGCCTGAAGCGCCCACGGTGGCGCTGGCAGACATCGATGTTGTGCTGGCGCCGGGCCTGGCCTTCGATGCGGCGGGCTATCGTATTGGCTATGGCAAAGGCTACTATGACCGGCTGCTGGAGCTGCCTCCCGCGGGGCTTATCACCATCGGGCTTTGTTTTGCAGAGACGTTTCTCGAGCAGGTCGCGCATGATGAGCATGACGTTGCAGTCATGCGGGTGATCGTCGCCTGAAAGGTATAATGGTTCTACCGCACACTCACCCTGGCACAAAAAGGAGCGCTCGTGGCACACTTTTACAATAATCCGTCCCGTACCTTTAGCGAGTACTTGCTCATCCCGGACTACTCCAGCAAGGATTGTGTCCCGGACAATGTGAGCCTGCGCACTCCCCTGGTGAAATTTTCACGGGGGGAGGAGCCGCCTCTGCGGCTCAACATGCCGCTTACCTCTGCCATTATGCAGTCGGTCAGCAACGATACGATGGCCGTGGCTCTGGCGCAGGAGGGCGGCGTCAGCTTCATCTATGGCGCGCAGAGCATCGAGAACGAGGCGGCCATGGTACGCCGGGTCAAAGACTACAAGGCAGGTTTTGTCCGCAGCGACAGCAATCTGCCCCCGACGGCAACGCTTGCCGACGTTATCGCGCTTAAGGAAGAGAAGGGCCACTCGACGATGGCCGTGACCGAGGACGGCACCAGCGCCGGTAAGCTGCTGGGCATCGTGACGGGGCGCGACTATCGCATCAGCCGTATGGATCTGGCGACGCCGATCGTAAGTTTCATGACGCCGCTTGATAAGTTGGTGTTTGCCAAGGAGGGCGTCAGCCTGTCTGTGGCCAATGACTTGCTCTGGGACCACAAGCTCAACTCGTTGCCGGTCATCGACGCAAAGGGATGCCTGGCCTATTTTGTCTTTCGCAAGGACTACGATACGCATAAGTCGAACGCCCACGAGGTGCTCGATACGCACAAGCGCTACCTGGTGGGTGCGGGCATCAACACGCGCGACTATGCAGAGCGCATCCCTGCGCTGGTCGAGGCAGGCGTTGATGTGCTGTGCATCGACAGCTCCGAGGGCTTTACGGAGTGGCAGCGCGACGTGATCGCCTGGGTGCGCGCACACTATGGCGATGGGGTCAAAATCGGCGCGGGCAATGTGGTCGATAGCGAAGGCTTCCGCTTCCTGGCGCAGGCGGGCGCGGACTTTGTCAAGATCGGTATCGGCGGCGGTAGCATCTGCATCACGCGCGAGACCAAGGGCATTGGGCGCGGGCAGGCAAGCGCGGTCATCGAGGTGGCCGAGGAACGCAACCGCTACTTTGAAGAGACGGGCGTCTATGTGCCGCTCTGCAGTGACGGCGGCATCGTCTATGACTATCACATGACCCTGGCCCTTGCGATGGGGGCGGACTTCCTCATGTTGGGGCGCTACTTCGCGCGCTTTGATGAGTCGCCGTCGGCGCGTATCAACTTGAACGGCACGATGGTCAAGGAGTACTGGGGCGAGGGTAGCAATCGCGCTCGCAACTGGCAGCGTTACGACAGCGGCGGCAGCGCGCGCCTGTCCTTCGAGGAGGGCGTCGACTCTTATGTGCCCTACGCCGGGCGCTTGAAGGATAACGTTGAGCTGAGTCTGAAGAAGGTGCGCTCCACGATGTGCAACTGTGGCGTGCTCACGATCCCCGACCTGCAATCCCACGCGAAGCTGACGGTGGTCAGCGCGACGAGCATCGTCGAAGGCGGCGCGCACGACGTCATCCAGAAGGATCCGGAACGACGCTAAGTCTTTAAGGCGGCGTCGCAAAAAAATGACCTTGCTTTGGGGGGAATAGTTAACACATAAGAGCAGAGGTTTGATAAAATGTTTAAGACTACAAAGAGATTTTTTGTAATCACTGCCGGTAAAAAGAGATGAGAGTGGCATGACATTGGGGACGTTTGTGACAGCACAGGCGAACATTTCGGCAGATTAGTAGGACTTTGAGGCGCAAAAGAGGGGCCTAAGTACTGCGATTGTGTAAAAGAGTAGCACAAAAAGTAAGAATAATGAGTTAAGATAAGGAGTGTAAACGCACCGGTTGATAAGACTTAACCTTTGTTATATTTTTAGGGGGAGTGAGAGAACGGGTCAACAAAAGGGATGATCGCCAATGACTACAAGAAATAAAGGACTGCTTTCGATTAAAGAGTTCTCGCAACTAACAGGGATAAAGCAGTCGACCCTTCGCTATTTCGATAAACTCGGCATTTTCGCGCCAGCCTACCGGGGCGAGAACGGCTATCGTTCTTATCAGCCGCTGCAGTTGATTGCTGTCAGTGTTATTGATTTGCTCCATGAGCTTGGACTAAAAACGAGCGAGGTCCAGGCTTTTTCTGAGCATCGTACTCCACAGCGTATGCACGCGTTGTTCTCTGAGAAAAAAGAAGAAGTTGAAACTGAGTTGGCGCGCCTGGCGCGTGAGCGCGACGTTGTTGAGACGTACTGCTCGCTGATCTCGCGTGGCCTTTTAGCCGAGCCGGAACAGTTGGCGGTACGTTATCTGCGCGGCTTCCCCATTATTATTGGACCAAAGAACGATTTCTCGACATCACCGACTTATGACCGGGCGTTTAGTTACTTCTATCGCCAGGCGGAACGCTATCATATCGATCTTCGGTTCCCGGTAGGGGGCTACTTTGACGATCTGCAAGATTTCCAGGCGGCGCCGGGGAAGCCTTCCCATTTCTTTAGCTACGATCCTTCTGGCAAAGATGAGATTGCGGCGGGCAATTACCTGATGGGGTATTCCCTGGGCGGTTACGGCGAAACGAACGACCTTGAGGTGCGGCTGAGTACCTACATTCGGGAAAATGGCTTGAAGGCCATCGGCCCGGTCTACAACATCTTTTTGCTTGATGAGATAAGCGTTGTGGATCAGTCTGAGTACCTGATGCAGGCGTTTGTGCGCGTTGAATGGTGACGTTTCGATCGCGGCGTCGACGCGCGAGCGCGTTGCCCGTACTCTAACGGCGATCCAGGCGCCGCATTTTTAGCAAAGGACGACAACGCTGAAGTTCCTGCCTGCAAAGGTTTAGCGGAGCGGTGCGTAGTACTACCCCAGGCAAGAATGATTGTTTATACAGGGGACGTACTGCATGAAATGGTTGTGGCTCCTTGCGCTCTGAAGCTACGGTCAAGCAAAAATCAAGTAGAATTAAAGCTACCGATATTGTGCCCATCTTTAGTTTGTAAGAAGGACTCCAGTGACTGAAAATAATCCGGCTCAACCAACCGTACTTGTTCTTGATTTTGGAGCGCAGTACGCGCAACTGATCGCGCGCCGTGTACGCGACGCCCATGTCTACAGCGAGATCGTCCCCGCTGACATCAGTGTCGCGGAGCTTGAGGCGCGTCGTCCCGCGGCTTTGATCTTAAGCGGCGGCCCGGCCAGCGTGTTCGCTGTGGGCGCGCCGCACGCTGATCCGCAGATATTTATGCTGGGGATCCCCGTGCTGGGGTTCTGCTACGGCATCCAGGAGATGGCGACTGCATTGGGCGGCGAGGTGCCTTGCACCGATGTGGGGGAGTACGGCTTTGCCGAACTGACGCTGCTCGGCAGCGGAGCTGTTGGAGCTGTTGGCGCCAGCGCTGCGGAGGGGGCGGCAGATGAGGTCGACGAGGTTGGCGCGCAGGCCAGCGATGCTCCAGGTGTGGCTACGAGTGCTGCTGCAGGCGCTGGTGCAGGTGCGGATGCAGGATCGCTGCTGTTTGCTGGCGTGCCGGAGGTATCTGCATGCTGGATGTCGCATCGCGACAGCGTGGGCACGGTCCCGCCGGGCTTTGTCGCCACCGCGCGTACGGCTCAGACGGCGATCGCCGCGATGGAAGACCCCGCGCGGCGTCTGTATGCGACGCAGTTTCACCCGGAGGTTGCCCATACCGAGTACGGTCAGCAGATTATTGAAAACTTCCTGTATAAGATTGTCGGCCTGGAGCCCTCATGGACTATGGCAAATATTGTCGAGACCACCATCGAGGCGGTGCGCGCCCAGGTGGGCGACGCCCGCGTGATCTGCGCGCTGTCCGGTGGGGTCGACAGCTCGGTTGTGGCGGCGCTGCTGCACCGGGCCATCGGCGACCAGCTGACCTGCGTCTTTGTTGACCACGGCCTGCTGCGCAAGGACGAGGCCGCCGGCGTCATCAGCGTGTTTCGTGATCAGTTCCAGGTTGATTTGCGTGCGCTTGACGAGCGCGAACGCTATCTGGCGCTGCTCGCCGGTGTGACCGAACCTGAAGTAAAGCGCCGCATCATCGGCGAGGAGTTCTGGAAGATCTTCTTCGAGCAGGCCAGCGATTTGGCGCAAGACGGCGCGCCGGTGCGCTTTCTTGCGCAGGGTACGCTCTATCCTGATCTGATCGAGTCCGGCAGCAAGACCGCGGCCAAGATCAAAAGTCACCACAACCTGATCCCGTTTCCACCGGGTGTGCACTTCGACCTGATTGAGCCGCTCAAAGCCCTTTTCAAAGATGAGGTGCGCCAGCTGGGTCTGGAGCTGGGCCTGCCCGAGCACATCGTCTGGCGCCAGCCCTTCCCGGGCCCGGGTCTGGCGGTGCGCATCATCGGCGCGGTCACCGAGGAGAAGCTTGCCCTGCTGCGCGAGGCCGACGCCATCGTGCGCGAGGAGATCGACGCCTGGGACAGTGGCCGAGAGGTTTGGCAATACTTCGCGGTGCTCCCCGATATCCGCAGCGTCGGCGTCATGGGTGACGAGCGCACCTACGGACACCCCATCATCATCCGCGCCGTCTCAAGCGCCGACGCCATGACCGCCGACTGGGCGCGCCTGCCCGCCGACTTACTGGCCCGCATGAGCAACCGCATCATCAACGAGGTAGAAGGCATCAATCGCGTAGCCTACGACATAACCAGCAAGCCCCCCGGCACGATAGAGTGGGAGTAGTTAAATCGTGCGTTCTCGTGTGCTGACGTTTATTCCTGTGTGCTGAATTATCTCCTATGTAGTCTGGTGTACGCATTTAACAAGAAAATTGCTATCAGCTTTCAGTAATGAAATACTGGAGATTGACAATGTGCCACAATTGGTATATTCTGTGTATTGTAATCAGATGAAATAGGAGATTTTCATGTCTACTGCAACATTTAATATCCGCATGGATGCTGATTTGAAACAAAGCGTTGATGAGGTAGCTAAAAGCATTGGGCTGACCTCAGCATCAGCATTCAATGTGTTTGCTCGTCAGTTTGTGGCCCACAAAGGCTTCCCTTTTGCAGTGGTGGCACCCGTGCTCACAGAAAGGGAGTTTGCTGAGGAGATGGATCGGATCTACTCGGACATGAACAAGGGCCAATATAGCGCTCATGACCTAATCGAGGGCTAAATGGAAAAGCGCTGGAGCGATAAAGCCTGGAACGACTACCTCTATTGGCAAGGACTGGACAGGAAAACGCTCAAACGAATCAACAAACTGATAAAGAGTGTTGAGCGGGGCGGAGATATCCAAGAAGCCCAAGAGCACTCTATTGGAAAGCCTGAAAGACTCAAGTACAGCAAGGCCGGCTTATTGAGCATCCGAATCGACGATGCCAACAGATTGGTTTATAAACTCGAATCAGAGGCTTTATATATTATTTCGTGTCGTGGTCACTACCAATAATGGCAAGGATGCAGTCGATAGAAACGAGACACCGGTGAGCCTGTGGTCTTCAGCAAGTAATGCTTCTGCTTGGCGAGGCTATGAGTATTACACACAGGGAAAAGCTGAAACGTATACAAAGCTCAACGACAATATCTACGAGTGTTACATAGAGGGCTCTTCGGCTGCTCCTTATCATACGGTTATCAATGTCGTGCATCCGAGGCAATCTCACTGTGATTGTCCGCATGCTAAGGACACAAGGATCATTTGTAAACACATGGTGGCGCTGCTCTTCACCGTATTCCCAGATGAGGCGAATGGGTATCTTAAAGAAATCGAAGAATCGGAAAAGGCAGAAAAGCGTCGCATTCAGGAGCACTATAAAGAGCTAGAGCACTACGTAAAAAGATTGAAGAAAGAGGAACTTCAGCGTGAACTCTACAACACTCTCATAGAACTTGAAGAAAGAGACACTCGATACTGGTAGATAATCTGTTATCAGCAGGTGATAGCAATTCACTGATAGTAGATTGATAGCAAAAAATCTGCGAAAGAGAAATAACAGGGAGAAACAGTAGAAACAGTGAGAACAAACGCCATGAAATACTAAACAATATAGCTTAGTATATGTTTGCACTGGGCGAGTGGGAATAATAATACGAATAATGTGAAGACTGGAGATAATGCAAATACCAGGGCTGACCTGGGATAATAGCGAGACAGTTTTCAGTCACAATACTTTCTGCGGTGATCATTGGTGACCAAGCG
>Ga0123357_10000565_pt1 | contig 36535 bp, 25 predicted proteins | sample TergutEmb28metaG_FD_89873 | JGI IMG/M metagenome (GOLD analysis project Ga0123357, IMG submission 89873) | Embiratermes neotenicus P4 segment gut microbial communities from Petit-Saut dam, French Guiana - Emb289 P4 | ecosystem: Host-associated > Arthropoda: Insects > Digestive system > Gut ... | reverse complement strand
TGATGATCCCCAATAACTTCCTCCGCATATGGAATTAACCTTGAGAGCAGGATGTTGGACAAAATTTTGTACGTAGTTGGCAATAGTGATATGCCCCTATAGTTATTACAGTCTGTTTTATCCCCTTTCTTACAGATAGGTACTATGATCGACTCCTTCCATTCTTCAGGCAATTCCTCCTTATTCCAAATAGAACTAATAAGTTTATACTACTGCATAATCTTCACTTGTTAAATTTAATTAAAATACTCCCAGAAATAAAATGCATTCAATCTTGAAATTCTTGTATAACTTGAGGCCACATGGTTTATAGTAAAAACTGCTATAAATTAAACCCATTAAACTTGACAAAAGTCAATTCTGGGTCCATCACTGGTGAACTTCCCACCTCAGCAAGTTTCAACTGCTGGATACTTCCATGTTCACATATACAAAGGGGTGGTTTACCTGGAATTTGGAACAGGGTGTTTGGGCTACATACTTTGAAGCAACAACTCCTTCCCCTTTCTTATACATCTTTCACTAACACCATAATTTCAACCAGTAGCCCACTTCCTGACTCACTCTGTCACTTGAATTGTGTTTAGTTTTTCAATAACCATGGCAGATTGTAAACACATGCCTTTTGTACTTACATGTAGCCAAACACATATGCGGTACCTAACAGATTAATCACCACACACACGTATAAAATGCAGTATGTGTAACTATATAATACAATGACAAGGTTGTGAAAGTTAAGATGGCAACTGAAATCAGTACTGTTACCAACCTCATGAGTAAGTCATGCAAGCATTTTTTTTAGCATTTTCCAGAAACAAATTATAAAGATACTTTGAGAAAATACAGTACTTATGGCATAAGAATACAATGCTGGCAAAGAGAAAAATCACTCCTGAGTCAGTCACTTTGCTAACAAAACTATATCGCCTCAATATCGATATAAACTGAAAACTGTAGGAAACAGAAGTTTTTTTCACCTCTCTGAGTATCAGGGCACGAAGGATACTGAGGTAAGGTGACTGGAGAAAGACTGAACAAATGTTATGTTCCTGCACAGAGAACTTGAACTGCAGAAACACTTCTCACCTGTTGTTGCTGCTGCTGTTGCTGCTGCTGCTGTGTCTGAGAAATGGGTGGTGGTACAGGGGAATGGTGAGACTCTTTTGGAGTGCCACGGTCTTGAGTCCCTACAGGATAGCCCATCACCACATTTGGAGGTGTGTTTACAGGAGGCCTGCCACCCAAGGCTCCACTCCCACCTGTAATAATATAATGAACTTACTTAAACATAGTAGAAACCTGTCATCTGCAACATACAAAGAGCAGCCAGATCTCATTTTACAAGTTTCTGGTGTGATACACCACAAGAAAACTTCTTAAATTAGAATCCTAGTAGTTAGTTTTAATGGGCTTGTGCACAGTCAGCAACAGTCAATTTGGCACAGCATAAAACAAGTTTTACATGCACTCTTATAGCAAATTAGTTTTTCATGTCTGTTTTCTTTTTTCACTAGGCATTTGTCAAAAACCCTTTTGCTGTGTTGTAGAATTTACCTTGAATGACCAGTTGTTATGTTACAGCAATGGTGTTAATAGGCAGGTCCACATGCTGCATGCATCAGTGTGCAGTGATCCATTATTGATCAACTTAAATGTGTACCAGTCTGCAGAAATCCATTAAGTACTTTCAGCATAGTATGGTAACAGTCATGTTGCAGAGCAAATTATGCACAAATGGACTGACAAGTTGAAAATTGTAGCACAAATGTAACTGATACAGAATAGCAGGGGAAAATCTGTCCACAACCACCACTGATCATAACACTATATGACTATATGTGGCCTGAACAAAAAGTATCAAACCATATATTTTTTTTTATTTTAAACAAGAAGACACTTAAGGCTGGGAGTAGGGTGTGTGTGTGTGTGACACTAGACTTATGTGTGCATGCGTGCATTACTGCCTCCCACTTGGATTGCTCAGTCACTGGCCAAAACCTGTTGTGTGTGGCATTGGTGATGAGTGAGAGTGTTGAACAGTGCATCTGCATCACATTTTGCCAGAAACTTGCGAACTTATGCTCAGAAACCTATGATATGATTCAGAAGGCTTTTGGGAATGAGGCAATGGGCCATATGCTAGTTAAGGAGTGGATGTCAGTCAAGAGTGATGAACATTCAGGGGGGTCCTTGACAAGCAGGACCAAACTGATGATTGACAAAGTGTGTTCTGCCATGTTGGATAACCAGAGAATAAGAACTAGAGAACTCTCTGACAGGTTGGGGCTTTCACATGGTTTGGTACAGTCCATTCTGACAGAAGATTTGGGCATAAAATGCATCTCAGTGAAATTTGTCCCAAAAATGCTGACAGATAAGCAGAAAGAGACTCACCTTGCAGCAGCCAGAGATTTGCTGCAGTGTGTTGGTCAAGATGCAAACTACATGAAGACTTTAATTACCGGTGATGAATCTTGGGTCTATGGGTATGACCCAGAAACAAAAGCCCAGTAATCACAATGGATGACTCTGGGGTCTCTGACACCAAACAAGCATGCCAAGTTTGCAGCAAAGGTGAAAATGATGTTGATAATTTTCTTCAATCACCAAGACGTTGTTCACCAAATGTATGCACCAGATGGTCAAACTGTTATCAAGGAGTACTAAATTAAAGTTACCCATCAGCTGAACAAGAAACCTGCATTGTGGAAGCAAGGGTGACTGGCAGCTGCACCATAACAATGACCCCGCCCACTTGTCCCACCTTGTCCAGCACTTCTTGGCTAACCATCAGATCCCACAAGTGCCGCAGCCCCCCATCCCATTTAAAGGAAATGGCCCAGTGTGACTTTTTTCTATTCCCAAAGGTGAAAATGCTGTTGAAGGGGAATAGGTTTCAAGACAGAGAGGTGATAAAATGAAATGTGATGACACAGCTGTTGGCCATTCCAAAGAGTCAGCTCCAAAAGTGTTCAAACAATGGACGGGCCACTGGAACAAGTGTGTGGTGTCTGAAGTGGACTCTAAATTGAGGGTTGAAGTGGACTACTTTGAAGGGGGTTAGGACTGCAATGCAAGGTTAGTTAGTTTTTCCTGGACCTTGGTTGGATACCTCTTAATCAGGTCATGTATGCCATAATTCTGGGTAACAGAAGGTTAACTGCTCAGTGGCAAATCATTTGCAAATCGGTCATGGCTCCACCCAGAAAATCACACCAGTTTTTCATATAGCAAAATGGGCTGCCACACAATGTAGTGCTAATTATTGTGACACTTGCAACATGCTGAAGGCAGCAATTCAAAGCTGCTAGAAGGTGTTTTAATTTTGCATAAAACTGACAATCCACAAACAGCCATCAGAACTGTTGAAATCCTCTGGCAACTGCACTTTGAGGTGTTGCAACACCCTCTGTATAGCCCAGTCCTAGCTACTTCAGACCATCAACTACTTGTTTCACTCAAAGATGCCTTAAGAGACCACCCATTTAACAATGACCATGAAGCAAATGAACTGGTGCATAAGTCACTTACCACTCAGCCAACAATATTTTTTGTCAAGGCATACAGAAGCTTGTTCACTGTTGGGCAAAGCATGATGGCGATCAGAAGGATTATGTGGATTATTACACATTTTCTATCATTGCAGCTGCATTAATTAAAAAAAAAATACAGTTCAGGTACTTTCTGACCCACCTGTATACAATTCCTACAAGAAATTCTGTCATTATTTCGGATAAATTTTCCTGACAAGCCTGTTGCAAACAGGACAACATTTGGCAATCATACAAGAAGGTTCCGAGTAACAAGCTAAGTTCATGACAGTAAGAGACAATGCTAGTCATATGTGGAGTGAAAAATGAGAGAAATATGATGTGAGATTAAACACTTTTCTTCAAACTACCAGTCGCCTGACTTGCATGGCAAGCAGTGTCCATATCATTAGCACAAAATATAAAGAAATGCTACAACTGCATCAATATAAGACAACTTTGGTTCAATAAGAAAGACTGTATGCAAGGCTGAATTTTAAGAGCTAGTGCCTTCATGGAGGGCATGCTGTAAAAATATACTCCATATTCACTTCATTCAGTAATGAAGCTTTGTTTCATCTCATTCATTATGTGAACTCTAAGAATAACAGATATTTGTCTGCAAAAATCCCACATTCATCCATGGAGATGGAGTGCCTTTACATGTTACACTTGGTTTGGGTGCAACAACAATTACTGGGCTCATTTTCTTGTCTGAGGCCATAAATTCACACTCTAACAACACTTACTGAACACCTGTACCTATGGGAGAATCTGTGCCCTTTTACAGCAAGACAGTTCAACAGTTCACATAACAGTAAATTCTACACACTGTTTACAAGGTACTTCTAGTAACAGAATGATGAGTCCAGGATTGTGGTGTCCTCATTCAAAAAGAATAGTAATAATGCTTGCACTAAAGACAGGCTGAAAGAAAGCAACGAGAATGTAATGTTTTCACGTCAACAGCAGAACTTTGACAAACAATGAACGAGTTTGTTAGATTTGATACCTCTCTGCAAGCAAAAGGAAACCAAAGTCCAATACAATGTTTAAATAAAACCCAACGGACCCTGACTCATGCCAAGGTGGAACAGTTGTGATAGCTGCACTGCCTGCCAACAAGCAAAAGACACAATGTCGAGTGATGTGCAATGTCATTTAAAGTTAAGTCTTTGTATAAGGATGCATACCATGCATATTGCAATCACATGCACTAAACACCTGACACCTCACCTCGGAGTGACTGCTGTGTCAGCATCATGTTGGGTGGCAACCCTGTTGATGACCCACGGCCTGGTTGTGGAGCCATCATCAATGGAGGAGGGTGGTGAATATTCTGACCTCTTGAGGGTGGAGGTTGCTACAGCAGAAGAAATACCTAATGTTACAAAATCATAAATTCTGTAGGCTGTCACAGACACAAAGTCAATCTCTGACATATATTCCTTCTCATGTCCTCTTTAACAACAACAAACCACTAGATCCCAGTCCAAATTTGTACCATTTCAATTACCTACTCTCCCCATTACCAACATGGCAGCAGTGAAGCTTTTTAAATGGGAGGAACTCTGGCAACATGTAGCTATTAAGTGACATGCATTGCAGTATTGTTCCAGAACATATGCAATGCAGCTAGTAAAGTGCTATGCTGTCATAATCATATATGTATACAATCCAGCTTGCTAAGCATGACAGTCTTATTATGGCACACATGTGCAGTACAGCTTCCCATACATTGCACTACTAACAGTTCACGTGCAGTCCAGCCTGCCATAAATTGCACTAATGTAATAGAACATGTGCGGTGCAGCTCACAGTGCAACGCTCTCTTATAATACATAGCACATGTGCACATCCAGCCACCCCATTGTAATGGAACATGTACACACCACTGTCTCCCATACAATGTATCATTATAATGGTGCATGTGTACAATGCAGCTGGCCAAGCACTGCACTACTATAATAGCACATGTGCAGTACAATTTGCCATCCACATTAGCAACAGTCCGTGCAGTCCAGAAGAAAAGTACAGCACTCATGTCAAGCACATGTGAATAACACAAATTGCCCAGACTCACATTTTTTCAACATCAACAGCATGACTGTGAGTTAAAATCTAGCTAACAGCAACACAGTAGGTGGTTGGGGGGACAGTAAAGGTGTATGACGTGGACAAAGATTACGAAAAATGTGCCTACTTTTCTTATAATAACTCTTTCTGCAGTATGAAGAATAAATAACATAACACCTATGTGAAATTTATATTTAGTTTTCAGTTTTTATCTGGTGGTGATAATTAATCCTTTGGCACTGGAGTTAACTGCCTGTAGTCATATGCAAAAGACCAGAATTACATCTGTGACTGCATGACAGTAAATACAATTACACAACATTTAGCATTTTGAGCATCCCGCTGCACATTACACAAATGTAACATTCAGTGCCAAAGGTTTATTAGACATCAATAACAATTTGTTTTTTTATTATGTCTCTCTATCTCTCACAAGTTGCAAAACTTCTGCTCTCCTGAAAGCAGTGCTCACTTTAACAGCATGCTTTGTCATCAAGGAACATAATTAAGCAGAGTCATTGTCATACATTTTTCTCAGAATTTAAAGTGAAATTCTTAACAGACATGCTACATTTTGGGATTTAAGCCAATTAAATCTTGGACGTAGTGCCTTCTTGTATCGTTACACTCCCAGTTAACACAGGAGTTACACTGTGGCCACTGGTAATTAAAGCATAATTGACTTATCCTAGTAAATTCTCTTCTCAGTATATTGTGTAACAACTATGTAGAATTTAGGAATCATGTCAATGAGCTTGCTTTCACAGGAACCAACCAGTCCAATGGCATGTCACAGCTAGACATAAAATGCAAACCTACAAATTATGTATGAATCACTGATTAAAAGGTTAATTACAAATACAGGGCTGATGCAAAATTCTAAGATTGCATCAGAATGTTAGCAAGTAGCATAGATCTATTCAAACTTGGCAAAGAAATATGACACTAAATTGAAGAATAATTAATTTATAATTTCAGGCAGTGTACATGAACAGACCAAAGGATTTAACCTTCTCCTACCTGAAGCCCCCATAAGCACTGTTTTCTGCCTATTTCTTAACCCCACTGCAATGGATTTAAAACCCACATGAGTAGTTCTGAAAGACTGAATTAAATTTGGGGCTTTAAAAAAACTACACAAAGTTTTATTAAACACTAAAAACTAAGGATTTACAGGATGAAATATAGCAAAACAAAGCACACATGACATGCAAGACATGTGACCGTTAAAGTGTTGTGGACCACTTGCCCTTGAAGTTGAAGGCAATACAATCCTTCAAAACATGATAAACCACTCACTCAATGACACAGCATCACATCCCAGAAGCCTTGAATCCCCAAAGTCCACTTTTCTCAATCTTTAAAAAAAACATCACCTAACAACACAACCACATTCCAGAAGACTAGAATCCTCAAAGTACACATATCCTCAGTCTTAATAAGAACACCACCCAACAACAGCGTCACATCCTAGACAACTAGAATCCTCAAAGCAAACCTTCCTTCAATAACAATTACACTAAACATCCAGCTGTGATAATACATGAAGTACAATGAAGTAATCCATCAGTCACAACGAAATCTTTTTTACCATTATCAGGGATTTAGTGTATTTTATGACAGGTTTCGGCCAACTTGGATATCATCAGACAATACACACTCTGTATGAAATACCTGAGAGGAAATTATCAACACAATGTACTATATAAAGATATAAGATCTCATTTCCACATAAACAAGTAGTAATATATAACGTCATGTCATAGAAAAAAATCTTGAAGTACAAAATATTGCAGCTGTTTGGAGATGTCACTTCAAGGCTATATAATGTGAGGTGTTCAATTATGGTGTATACCAAGTGGTGTGGCTATAAAATAACCGGACTGATGTTAGAACATTTTTTATTCAAAAAATTACACAACAGAAATGCTGTCACCCTCAATGTACTCCCCTCCCCGATCCCTACACAACTCCATGTGAATATTCCACTGTTGGAAGCAATGCTGCAGGTCGTCTTCTGATAGCTTATTCATCAGCCCCGTCGCTTTTGCCTTCACTGCATCTATGGACCCGAACCTGGTTCCTTTTAATGCAGACCTGATGCTTGGAAATAAAAAAGTCACATGGGGCTAGGTCAGGTGAGTACGGTGAATGTCCCATGATGGTGATCTTGTGCTTCGTCAAAAACGTCTTGACAGACAGGGCATTGTGTGCCAGCACGTTGTCTTGGTGAAGAACCCATGAGCCATTCTTCCACATATCAGGTCTTCTTCTCACCCGTTCATGAAGGTTCGTCAAAACCTCCTTGTAGTAGGGGTGGTTAACGGTCTGACGTTCAGGCACCCAATCCATGTGAACAATCCCTCGATGTCGAAAAAAAGATCATCATTGCTTTAAATTTGGATTTGCTCTGCTGTGCTTTCTGTTCCTTGGTGAACTGAGGCTCTTCCATGGATTTACGCTTACACTCTGGGTCGCATTGAAAAAACCATGATTCATCACAAGTTATTACATTCTCTAAAAAGTGTGGGTCATTTTCACTGTTTTGAAGAATGTCAGCACAAATGTTCGTTCGAATTTCCTTTTGTTCAGGAGTGAGGAGTCTCAGCACCATCTTCGAACACGCTTTTTTCATGTTGAAATTGTTATGTAAAATCTGTCGAACAGTTTCTTTGTCAATGTTAATTAACTTAGCAACTGCTCGAATGCTCAGGTGACAATTTTGTCAAACAATTTCACCAACTTTTTAAATGTTAGCATCTGTTTTTGATATGTGGGGACGACCGGGGTGCTGATTGTCTCCGATCTCTTCCCTTCCTTCTCTAAACCTTCGAAACCACTCGAAAACTTGAGTATGAGACAGTCAACAAATCGTACATTTCTGTAGCGGATGTTCCAATTTTCACACAGAATTGCACATTGACGTGTTGCTCCATGTTAACACCAACACGATTCCGACGGAGAACAAGAACACGATCCACTTCAAGCAAAGGCTACTGCCAAACTGTTTGCCGCACAACCTTGAAATTGTAACCTTGAATGAAGGGGAGAGCACAAGCCAATACCACACACTGCTCACTGTTGCCAAGTTTACAGGGAAGTGGGGGGGAAAAAAAAAGTCCAGTTATTTTATAGCCAAACCACATATTACTCTTCGAAGATTCTATAAAGGCAGAGTTATGGGTTTAAATTTTCTTGTCTTGTTGAAGGAATTATTATTGTTGAATATCTTATCAGTTATTTAATATGTAGGTTATAAGCTTCTTGTATGATGGACTAGTTTTTTACAATCCCTGGAGATTTACATTAGTGATTTTACTGTGGTCTAGTTTTGAAGATATAAAATGCAGTTTTTTTATGAGATGATTAAGAATTTATATGTATTATGTAGGTAACTGCTGGTGTTTGGTACATGTTAGTAAGTATATGTTCCATGTTTCCTTCCATACCACTGGAGTCAAGCCCCCACCCTGATTCTGGCTTGTGTGTCGCCCCATGTCACTTCATTCTTAGTGTCCATCATCCAAAGTCATGTGGCATATCCTTATGATCTAGAAGGACATTACCTCAACAGTTCTTCTACTAGCCAGATCATAAAATAAAGCAGAAGAAGAAAATAAATTATCCACAAACAATATATGATCAATACCTTCCACTATTTGGTAAGATGTCTCATGGTTGTGTGTGCTGCTGCCATTTTGTTACAATATGGGACTGACCACCAAAATAAACTTCTGTCATTTGTGTACCGTCATGTCATGTCATAAAGAAATGTGTATTACAATGTGAAAATATTTATGCTCCTCAAGTATACAGTGGCTAAAATCTACCCAATGTCTGAAATTCAGAACAATTCCATCCAATGCCAAATGCACTACCAGGATGTCAAATCTGGCAAACAGATCATCCAGTGTATCAAAAAGCTCAGCTTCTTGCCAGTTTCGTCAATCACCTCACTTTTTTGGTAGTGTCAGAGAAACTTCAGAAGCGTAATATATGGAAGTATCAAACACATTTATGGTGTTGTTGCAAACCGTGTGTGGAATCGCCACATGGTAAATCTGCCTCATGTTTTCAACCAGTAACACTGTTCAAATGTGTTACATGTGGAACACAACTTGCTCCGAGTAAATTTTGAGTTGACAACAGCACACTGTTGCTGGGTCACACACAGACCCAGCCTTCAATGCTATGCTGCTACATTGGCCTGATGTGAAGAAAAGGACTTTCCAGATATCTACCCTACCAAATAACTTTACCAGCAGCATGTCCAGAAGCAAAATGACTGATGTAGGAACTACAGCAATGGATAAGCAACAGACACCGAGTAGTGGGGATTGCTTGATTGCCGTCACTGCGTTGTGGCAGAAATGCAACATCCATGCACCATGACGTTACATCATTCTGCTGTGTGAAACTAATGTGCAGAAATTACTTCACACATTCACCTATTTAAACTGACAGCATCATTTCAACACTCTATTTTGGGAACAGACTGAACAAATGGAAACTTGGGGAAAATGCTTAAGATGAGACAGAAACCATAATAAATGGGTGAAAAAGTTGTTTTGTCATAAACTTTATGTGCCTCTTCAGTCAAGAATTTTCTTACATTCGGACAGTGTATGTTATCCCAAGGTCCTTGAAGAGGAAACTTTTAACCATGGTTGTCGTAAGCGAGTTTCACCATACCTGGAGAAGAACTTCTTGCTATACTGGCAGAATGTACTTAAAGGCTATGTTCTTTCTGTATGCTTGCTCCAACTCTGACAATGAAATAACTACATGGTGCAATCCTCCTGTACAAGCTCAGTTAATCGACAAATTACCTGCCATTTATGGAACCTAAGACCTGATTAATGTGCTCTGCATATCACCAGTGGTCCCCCACCCACAGCAATATGTATGAAGTTCATACACTCCCACCCCACTTCCAACTACTACTTTAAAATCATCATTTCATCTATGCCTACATCTTCAGAGCAGCCTTCCCTTTAGGTTTTCTTAAAATCATTCCGTAAGCATTTATAACCATGAAATAATGGAAAACAACAATTTTCCTTATGAAAAAAGCCTCAAACTTCGAACTTCATTTAGCTTAAATGGGGTTGCTATAAACTGTGTACCAATATCCCCTGTAGCAGATGCAATGAATTGCACCCCCAAGTTCACCTGAAACCTCTGAAAATGTGGAAACCTGCAACCTATTCCCCCCCCCCCAAGTTTTCATCAGCTTGGTGATTGCAAAGACTGGAAATGTGACAGAAGAATGTTGTGCTTTGATACCTTCCATAAAAATTTGAAAGGGTGCCAATTATGGTAAAAAGGAGAAAAGACATTGCAGCTTTGGCAAATGCAGCAGGTTTTTCTTAATATGTGAAAGCATTTTCATTGAATATGACCGGCAAATGAAAAGTTACAGCAGTTTATTAGAGCTTCATAATTTCATAAATTACCCTCTAAACTTGTTACGGACACTGTACTAAAATAAAGCTTAAGAAGTTCTGGGAAGAACCAATGATGGCTAGTTTCCTTCATTCAGAAGCCAAGATAGTATAGTTTGTATATTGACTTGGATATGGGCTGGATAATTTGGGGTTTAATTCCCAGCAGGGGCGAAGGACTTTTCTCAAAATGTGCCTATTTAGGGTCTTGGGCACACCCAACTTCCTATTCAATAGACACTAGAGTTCTTCTGTTGGGGTAAAGCAGCTGTGATGTAAAGTTGGCAATGCACCTCCATCTACTGCAGAGGTTAAAAATGAGTGCAGCTATACTTCTAATCCCTCTATATGCCTTTATGTTCTTTACCTTCATGTTCCTTCATTGTTACAATAAGGCTAACTGTGTTATGCATACATTAGTAAAAGGCCAATGCTTGCTAGTATGTCATTAGATATTCTATGAAATAATTATAAACAGAACAAGATAGTAGCAATGGAACGTAAGTATGAGGTGCTACCCAAAATTTCCAAGAATTTAAATATACTGCACAAACCATATGCACTATGAACTTGCGCCACTAGGTGCTCTTGCACATGTTTCCAAGTTTTGGCTGTTTACTTTACACCGTTTTCATGTGTGTCTGCTAATATCGAAATGGCGGATGTTAAAGAGCAAAGAATTTGCATGAAATTTTGCTTCAAGCTCAACAAAAACGCAGCTGAAACCCACCAAATGCTAAAGGAGGCCTTTGGTGAGCAAGCTTTAAGCCAAGCAAGAACATTTGAGCGGTTTAAGCGTTTCAAAGATGGCCAGGAATCTGTGGAAGATTGTAAACATTCTGGTCGACCGTCCACATGCACAACTCCGGAAATGACTGCAAAAAGTGCGTGAAGTTATCCTTGAAGACAGACTATCCACGATGCCTGTAATCGCGTTAGACTGTCATACGGGTCATGTGAACACATCCTAGCAGATGAACTGAACATGAGACAAATCGCAGCAAAGATTGTTCCTTGTCCCTTGAACAATGACCAGCAAGACCATCAGGTTCAGGTGTGTACTGAGCTGCAAAAAGCAGTTAGACATGATCCTAACTTCCTGTACAGGGTCATAACTGGTGATGATTCATGGCTGTACATTTATGACCCAAAAACAAAGCAGCAGTCTTCGCAATGGAAGACACTGTCCTCTCTGTAATTGAAAAAAGTGCACCAAGTTCGCAGCAATATCAAGCCAATGCTGATCAATTTTTTTTGACATTTCAAGAACTGTGCATAAGGAGTCTGTTTCACCTGACCAGACTGTCAATGGGAATTTTTACTGCAAGGTTTTGAGACGACAGGGAAAATGTGAGGCGCAAACGGCCTGATATGTGGAAGAACGGAGACTGGTTGCTGGATCATGACAGTGCGCCTGCACACACCTCGCTCGTTGTGAGGGAATTCCTGACAAAAAATAACATGACCACTATTCCCCTCCCTGCCTACTCACCTGACCCGGGCCCCTGCGATTTCTACGTGTTTGCTAAAATGAAACTCCAGTTGATAAGGCAGTGCTTCGTATCCATTGAAGAGAGCCAAGCAGAATGGCAACAGGCACTAAACACACTAACGCCGGCAGACTTCAATGAGTTCTTCCAAAAATGGCAAAATTGCTGGGATCATTGTATACAAGACCAAGGTGACTACTTTGAAGGTGATGGTGGAAATTGGGACTTAAAAATGAGTATTCATGTTATTATGAGCAAATTCTCGGAAATTTTGGGTAGCCCCTCATAATGAGCCTGAAATCTCACAATAAGCCAGTATTTCAGTGTTCATTTTCACCAAAAAAATTTCTCTATACAGCAGCTACACTTGGTCCATATTGGTATTTTTCACATTCTGTATCTCAGATTAACTGTGGCTGCTTTGCTACAAGGTTTCAAGCTATTGATTTTAGGTAAACTTAATCACATTTCTTTGTAACAACTTCCCATCATTAGTAAATCAGTCAAAGTACAATCATTAATTCACTTCTGAGCATATTTCCAATAAGACAGACTGTCACATAGAAACTCATAGCGATAGTGTTTCTATATTTGTAGCTGTCAGAATAAAAAAAAAAAATTCTATTTGTACTCAACTGCCATACAACATTCCACATGCTAACCTCCATGATTCACTATTTAACACTGCAAGGGAATGGATAAATGCAGATTTCACACAACTGTCACATTCTTTTGCATATGAGCATGACATGGAAGAAAAAAACCCCCTCGATAAAACTTGTACATTTATCAAAATGCACCGTAACATTTCTAGATCCTACACTAAGTGATATATATAACCCTTACCTTGGTATTATTTTGAGTATAAAATTAAGTACTATAGCTGAAAGATGTAATGGCCCCCAGTATCATGACATTTATACCACTACTTTCTGCCACTAGGTCCAAAAATTATTACTTTGTGACTATCATAACAAGACTCACCCCTCGTAATAGTGGAGGGATAATGTTGGGGATTGGTTGTTTGCTGTGGTTTGTCCTCACAAGTGGAGGAGGCGGCTGCTGCTGTGGTGGGGGAGGCAGCTTGCCAGGGGGCGGCACCTTTGAGGTAGGCTGTTGGCTAGGAGGTACCACTGCAATATTCTCCTTCATCTGTTGTGACTGGCGCAGCTTCTTGAGCAATACAAGCTTCATCTCCTCATTACGCAGCTCTTCACGAAGCTTACGTAGCCCCCGTTCACGCTCCGCAAGCTCTGCTGGTGACAGCTCCTGCACAGATCATTCCACAGATGGGTATTCCAATAAAATTTACTACTAATGTCATAAGGCAGTAACTAATAGTCATGGACAGAGGTCCACAAATGTTCCAAAAATCTAAGAGATACTTCAAATTCTAGATGCCAGAAGGGTGATATAAAGCAATTTAATATTGAGGACCCATTAACACCACTCAAAATTTAGTTACTTGGACTGCCTGGCATCCTGGATTTGTGCATCCCTGATCACTTAGCTACTCAAACAATTTCTAACTTCTTATGGGAAGTTCAATGCCATGTTTACAGGAGTCCACAATATGCTACAAAATTGTAAGATACAACACAAAAGAGTTGAGGCGGTAAATGTGACAACTTCTATGACAAGGTTCACCAACCAATTCCATGCAGCAGTCATTCTTGTACCACTAAGAGTCGCCCACCTAATCAATGACCTACTTGCTCACACAGAGCCTGAAGGGTCATTAAACTGTTCACAGCAGTCCCCGACTGGACCCTAACCAAGGAAAATGAATCCATTCCACACCCTGACACCCTACTTCCCAAAGAATGATTTCAATCTTATTTTCCCTGCTACAGCTAGGTTTACCAAGTGGTCTCTCACACTTCAACATTATTGTACATCCTCCATCTTCCAAGTAACTGCTAGTCGCATAAACAGTGTATCCCTTTCTCTTTTCCCATTTCAGCTAAAGGTTCTGACCAAGGTTATGTATAATTGTTAACTGCCAAATGAATGTCATCCCAGTTAGGTCCATAAATTTTCCTGAGCACTACATTTATTCCATCACCTTTTGAAATCACACATGATAAAAAGCCTGCTTTTATTATGCTAATCTTCTCCCTGCCTTATAATTTCCAGCCTTACTTCTAACAGATACAAATTAGTTTCACACTTGTCTGTCACTCGACTCACCTTAATTGGGGGCAGCGGTGGCATTTCACCCTCATCTGTGTCACTGTCATAGCCATTGGTTGCAAAACCATTTATCCGAGGTTCCTCATCAGACAGCACAATGATGTCGGGACTCTCAGCATAGTTACGTTCTGTTCGGGGCCTTAAGTTGCGTCGTGGGTAGCGATCATCAAACTCCTTTATACTGCGAGGAATCAGGCCTCGGGGAACTGTGTCACCAGCAACCATGATGTCCTCTGGAATCGGCCTGTGTGGACGAGAGAGATCCTGTGGCACCTCACTGGTACCCACCATATTCCTGACGACTGCTGATGACTGAACATCTCTGTCTCGCCTGCACACCATGACACACTCATAACCAGGAGTATCTCACACATAAACTTGTGACAAGACTCAGCACTACACTGTCACAGGTCTCAACAGTTTGGTAGAATTTAACCAGAGAAGATAACATGTAAGAGTTCTATGGGAACCAAATACTAATTGTTTTATAACATGCAGGTGTTTGCACAAAAAAACATACTATTTGCCATTAAAAACTTCAACCGATTATTTTAGATTTACCAAAAGATGCTGGTATCAGCCACTGCATGTTTCTTCCAGTACAATCCAGGGTCAAATGTTTTTAATTCAGACTGACAATCAATGAAAAATAAACAAACTTCAACAGGAGGTACCTGTTAACAACCTAAGTCACTCAGTTACCTAAAAAAAAATACATGTGTTGTACAGAACTTGAACACTTATTACTGTGTTCAGAAAAACCCACGACTGGCCATGACCCTGAGTCACACGCAACCAGTCCCGACCCTCACATGAAATTTTTTATGATGCAGTTCAATATTATTCTCCCATTCATGCCTAGGCCTCACACATGGTTTGTTCATTTTAAATATTTTAACTAAAATTCAGTACTCACTTCTCTACTCTGAAATGTGTGTGAAATACGTGTCAAATGTATCTTTTTGATATGACCATCCTCATATATTAGGTAAAAGCTGCACAGACACAGTATACTGAGGTGAAAATGCTGGAAACATTAATGTAGGTGGGTTACAAAGCGATGGATGTTTTGTAAAAGGAATAAGAAAATAATGTGTGTTCACAAATATGCTGTGTTATTCTTGTTTACGATATGTGGTCCGACACACAAGTAACAATGCTTCAAAGAAACATTCTGTCTCCACTATCAGAAATATTCTTCAGTCTCTTGTTATTCAACCAGAAATGTTTTTAAAGTGCCAATCCATATATGGGCCCAGCCTACTCCAAGATTTTCAACAGGGGCCACATAACATTGAATGGAGAGGAACTGGCGTTTGGTGAATGCTGTAGAAAAAGTAACTGGATTTAACCATGCTCTGCAATAACTTCAAAAGCCACGCTACATCACTGTCCAATTATGACCAAAATGAAGGACAGCACCACATCTGGACATCAAGGGTGAACAAGAAGAATAATATGGAAATTGTGACCCAACAATAGGCTCAATATTTCAAAGTGACATCAAGAATTTCAATAATTAGGAACATACTGTAAAAATATGAAGTACTGACTAACAAAAAAATGTATTTACAAATTACCACATGCTCATATTAACATATGGAATAAAGACATGGATGAAGCACCACCGACATCTGTAAACTGACACCTGAGAAACACTGCAAAGTGTAGAGGGAAAACCCAGAAGAGAGAAACTTTCTGAGTTTCTCACAGCACAATCTGGTGGACAGGTCCCCATTGTTTTGGAAGAATATACTGTCTGCACATTTTACCATCAAATGACAGAAGGAGGTTCCTCTGCAGCACTCATATTGAGCAGCAAACTACATGGTGTAAAAATACCGTGTGTGTACTTGGCTGTGTGGAGGCAGAAAGAGGAGGAAGAGAAGAAGAAAAAGACAACAAAATGAAAGATAAAATAAAAATATGATAAACTGATAATGAACAGGATAAGATGGTATGGACAAGTTTGAAGAATAAAGACAGATTCCCAGAAAAAGCTTCCAAACAAGAATCCAAAAGAAAATTACCCAGGAGGCAATAAAGCTCAAGACAGGAACAACAGGTTATGAAAAATATGCTCTGTAAATACAGTGTTCCACCAACTATGTAGGTCATTTTCAAAGTTTTGTGTATGGTGGCAACACCATGCATGATTCACATGACTGAACTCCAATCATGTGCATGGTGCTAATGGCATTATTGCTGCTGCCACAAAGTGCGCTGTCTTCGCAGTGTAACTGTTTAGCTATTGGTTGGGAAAGACTACAAACAAGTGTCTCACGACATGAGTACATTAGCAAAATTTTGTTTTGTTGGGGAAAAGTGCTCTAGAATATTACAAGTCATTCCAGGAAGGTTTATGGACACATGCACCTTCATACGACACTGTTCATTGATAGGTGAATGTCATTAAGGATGACTGAGAACAGACAGTGAAGCCCCAATGTTGGCAATGGATGAACGCCATATGGAACAAGTGAAACCTGTCCTTGAATGTACACAAAGTATTTCATGCATGGCAACTGCTACAGAAGTCAGAATCTCTCCAGCAAGTGTTTACCATATCCTCACCAACAGCTTGGGAAAACGAAAAGGTTGTGCAAAGTGGATTCCATACGTACTCAACAATGACCAAACACCCATGCATGTTCTTCCTGCCACCACCCATCTGCAGCATTGTAGAAATGAAGGTGATGCATTCCAACATCACATTTTAATGCTTGATGAGGCATGGATGCATTCATTTGACCCATGGCTGAAATGAAGGATTGCTGAAAGGTGTGCCCAAATGTCAAGGAGGAAGAAAATTGCACAGTGCAGTCAGGGTGCTTGAAAGTCATGCATGTCAAGTTCTTCAGCTGAAATGGCTTTGTGCTTGACCATCCCATGCCAACTTTTATGATGGTCACTGACCAGTATTACTGCATACTTTTGGAGGATACTTGGAGGCTCTTCGCCATAACAACCAGAACTGCTTGAGCATGGTATCAAATTGCTCCAGGACAACGCAACACCTCTTCACCACTGTGATGTGCAAAATCTGGTGCAATGTTGGGGGTGGGATGTGTTGGCACATCCTCCCTACTCTCCAGTTCTTGCCCTGTGTGATGACTGGTTGCTCGCACATGTGAAAGAATATCTTTGGGGTAAACGATTTGAATTGGAAGATGATATCAACATTGCTGTCAAAGCCACTGTACATCATATGAGCAAGGATGTATACAGAGCTGCACCTTATCTATCACACAGATGGGAAAAGTGTGTGGACTGTGCTGGTAATTATACTGAGTAGAGGATGTATGTGTAAACATTCTGGAATATCATGAGGAGGGTTGTTATCTTGTACTTTGTTATTACAATAAGATCATACACAAAACTTCTGAAATTACCTACATACTATCAGGTTACTCTTATGGTTATGTGATGTCCCACTCTGTTTGCGTGTGGCAGAAGGTAGAAGGGGACATGGGAAGATACTGCAGATGAAGAGTGGTGGTTGCTATACAACCACTTCAGTACACAGAGTAATTATAACAACATATAATGCAGTAAAACTTCTGGAGGACTGACAATTATAATAATTGTAAATTTCACATGCCTGGAGTTGCCAGTTTATCAGTGAACAGTTTTTTAACAGATTACAATGAAAATAAGTTTCTAACAAAGCCATCATAACCAAATACACTGTGTGTTCCACAAATGTCTTTGCTATCCCCATTCCTAACAATAGTGTACGTCTGGCAAAACTGGGACAAATATCAGTGGACATACTTGACACTCAGATCCACTACTGCATCATCATCTACATCCATCTTCTCCATGACTGTACCGTCAGCACCACCACCTGTAACAAATGAACCAGTTACAATCTGTGTTAACAATGTTGTGATGTTGTCTACACTAAGGCGATGGAAAGAAGTCCCGAGGACTGACGCCCTCCATATGTGCTCAATGTTACACATAATTAACCAGCATGTTCCCTCCAAAGTAGCCATTCCCTTCTTTAAATGCTGACAGTGACAACCTTCACTAGTGACAAATGCTTTGGTAATGATGGGAAACACAGCAGCTGCTGGTAGGTAAGCAAAGCCTTAAGCACTGTTGTCCACACTAACCATTGTGCTTCTTCCTTTTGACTCAGTACAACAAAATGAACAGCACAAAATCAATGCAAATACTCTCTCTATGAACAAAAACTAAAAATTATGAAGAACTGCCTTGTCTTCATAAGATCTTGGTATTGAGATATTTCATGGGTTTCCTCTGTCACAAATGCAGGGACAGTTCCTCAAAATAGGCTGCCAGCATTTATTTACACTTAGTCATCCATTCATCATCTGGGAATTACACAGGTCAAAGGTAAAAAATATGGCTGTGCTGTTGCCAATAGCAACTAAATCACTTTGGTCAGTGACTACTTATCCATGCAACATTAGGGAACTGGTTTTTGAAGTCCTGCCAATCTCATGCAATCACCTGCAGCACAATTAAAGTGGTGAAGTTCAATGATTAAGTGGTGAAGTTCAATGATTAAACTCTTATTTTAAATCTGACCACTTTCGACTGTTATAGTTTGTCTGTGGACATATAGGACACACAGGGTGCTCAAAGTAAAAAAATGAAGCTTAAGTGATGAATAGAGGAAACAGTCACAGCAAGATTGCAAGTTACAAGGACTTCAAGAGACAAAATTAGTCACTTATATCAAACAATTACTAAAACTTCATTTGCAAACCTGGCACAGGACCTCATCCAGGCCAGTTCAATCCAACATAAGTCCTCTAATGCTATATTTCTACATCCATATTAACATTATCCTACCACCTATGCAGGTCACCTCTTTCCATTAAAGTTTAAAGACAAATGGTTCATTCATTATAGTACAGAATATATAAAAATATTACAATAGTACTGCAAGAAGCTGAGACCTTCTGCAGAATCTAACAGTTGCTCAGCTAGTCACCAAATTTCCTGCCTTTTTGGAAACCTAATAATCAACATCATGTTAACTAAAGCCCATCACTGGGCCCAATAGTGTGTAAGTGCAACTAATCTTCAACTGTACACCCTACTTCTGTAAGGTCCATTTTTTACATCACCTTCTATACCACAGATGCAAAAATCCCAGGTGCCAAGTTGTCATGGTGTCTATATTTGGTACATAGGATCCTAATATTTGTGGGACCTCAGCATGGAACTTGCTTCATGTCACCCTTCTTTTGACTTGAATTGTGAGGTGGCTTCTCGATCTTTGGAAAATGTGTGCAACCCAGCTCTAAACTACTCCTACATTTTATAAAGAGTCTCCTCCTTCCTCCCTGTGCCCTACATGTCCTACCAATCTTCTCTTACCTACTTTATCATAACCAAATCTGTTAAGGAGTACAAATTACAAACATTCCTATTATGCTGTTATCTCCATTCTCCTGTCACCTCCCCTTTCTTAGGTCCAAATATGCTCCTCAGATGTTACGAAGATATTCTCATTTCTCTCCTTATGTGAGTGAGTGGCACAATGTAGGTGGCTGCAACAACCACAGATTTACCTTAAAGTTTCAGAATATTCATCTTTTAAATATCCTGAACATTGTTTCTGGGATGGTTTCATCGAATTTAAGCTAGGTTTCTAATCTTAAAAAGAAATTATGGCAAGTTAAATTTATGCTCCCATTACGGCCTACAATTTCCAAGTGGTCCCATCCTTTGAAGCTGAAAGCAGACTGAAAAAGGGAAAAGTAAATTCTTTCACATGCTTAATTAAGCACCTCAACATGAATATATGTGTGGATATGGAGGCAAGTTCCACATATTCTTATCCTTATCCCTATATGCATGTGAATGTTGGGCTTGTGTAAATATCCTAATAAAAATTCAAGTTACACTAAAGGCAGAAATTTCTTACGTGAATATCAGCTTCTCATGAAGGGCTCTATTCTGTGGATTTAGAAAATGGCATCTGCTTCAGAATCTGTATTACATTTAACTACCCTGCCAAGATTCTGCCTTAATGCGGGGCCACATATACAATACTACACAATGTCATAACCCAGATGTTCAGAAAATGAATAGCAAATATGTAATTACAAAAGAAACTCTCATGTCAGGTGAGAAATAATTATAGGATGTGCATACAATGGATGCATATGATGTTTGACATGGTGTATTAAACACATTTTCCAATGATGTGGAAATAATGCAATAATCAATGGTTCCTCATATTTTAGGTTAAGGCAGAGATAACTCTCCTACTACACTAAAAACGAAGCTTCCTCATGATCTCGACTCTAGCAAAGCACTATATCCCTACAACATAACTAGATGTTCAAGGCTATACTTTTTCTTTTCAATGTTAATGTTCAAAACCATCAGCAACTTATCTGCAATTAACCTGTACAATAAGCAACTAACATCACACTTTCACATACAAGGATCCTTGCAGACTTGCAAAAGTCTGTCACTAATGAACGAACAAAAAAAGTTTTATTTCCTCTTCATGAGGCCTACTTGCTATCTCATTAACTATTCGTAATTTTGAAAAATACATGTCCAATCGATACAAAACGAACAATGTAGCCATTACATGACCATACCACTACGATATATTTATTGCGGTTTAAATATAAACGAATTTATCATCACAAATTTGTATCACCTTTTGAATTAAACTGTAAACAGTTATTACGGAACTCTGGTGTTCTATTGACCTATGTTCCTGCTGAGAGACATCAATACACTTGGCCAATTTCCCAGTCGCATCTGAACGACATATAAGCTTACACGTTTACATAATACAACCTAAAACCTCTTACTAGTATCAAGTCAAAAGCAGATAATATATTCAAAAACCAACTCCGATTAACTGTCAAACAAACGACAGTTCTATCACAGTGTCAGAACTGAATCAAAGAACTTCAAAAACACATGATGAAAGAACATAAAGGCGAAATGCTAAAATGATCACTGCCATCGCCTCTGGCTGTCACCCACAATCCCCTATGACTCCATTGTGTTATATTCTATGAATGTCCGTCGGCGATGAACTTGATAGGCTTAACAATATTTATCCATTTTTTCTCAGTGGGGATGTTATATTTCTTGCGTAAACCACCAAAACTGATATGTTGGCGACTAGACGTTTTAATAGATACCCCACAACCAATATTTCTAATTACAAATGGACATACCTGGCGGTCAATCAAGGACGTTCCAAATTTGTTAAGTGCCTGACAAATCGATTTCAAAAGTACCGACAAGGTGTTAATTATTTCAAACACAAGCACTAGTCCGTGGCCGCAAACACTTCTTCAACGGAACCCATCATTACAAACACCATAATGAGACAGTATACACTTATTTCACATATGTGAAATGTCTCGAATCGGAACAAAAAAATTAACACATCCACGCAAAAATTAACCACTGATCCAATATGGCGTTGTCTCTACTTGTATGCTACGGGGCTTCCTTCTGTATTACAAGGATTCCGTAAACAAGTTGACATAAACAAATGCACGTGGTTTCATTGGTCATTTGGAAGTTCGGGTTTTAAAGAACGGGAATAATAAAAAGGGGCCTTCACTAATTCGCCTTATGCTTGGTAGCGGAGCACAGGACACAAACCAGAGCACCGCTGCGTGAATGACCGACGCTTGTAATGAGATAAAAGACAAACAAATAGGAAGCATCCCCAAGCGTGCGGTGTGAAAGAGATAGTATTGTGACGTCACTGCACGATAATCTGTCGCCAACCTCAGTTTACTGAAAGCAGTCGAAGTGTCTGGGCGCAGCTCGGTTCGCAACTGTCACTGTCCAGCTGATTGGAGCTGCCGTAGGAGCGCGGGTCGAAGCTCGATACGTCTAATTTTGCTTATTATATATATATATATATATATAACAAATAGGTTTTTGAAAGTTTGGCCTCATAATGTTCACAAGTATAACAAATCAACATATGCATAAGCATCTACCTAGAATTACCTACTCATTTCACGTACCTCAAACGTGTTTACAGTCCAAGCAAAGAAGACAGCAAATACCAACGATGAATTTTTTGTTTCCGCGGTTTCAAATATCTGTAAACAATTGACAGTCACGAAGTCGTCACTTTTTTTTCAACACCAATTTGGGTTTACGGGACAAGCACGCTCCTTCTCCCCAAGACAATCCTTGTCTGACAAGATTTTGTAAAATGTCGTAGACAGGACGAAGAAAGTGACACCATTCTAGTTTTTAGGGTAACACAATCAATAATGACTGGCTCGGCAGGATATGTAGCAGCAACGAGAAAATGAGAAATAAAAAGATTTAGAAAACCTGAAAGGAAATACCAATGAGGAGTGATAGGGGACGATGGGCAAACAATATAAAAAAATGTTACGGAAAGGGGATTATATATGAATTGGATTCAGCTAACTCCGGATTGGGAAAATTGTCGAGTTTTATAAACACAGTAATGAACCTTCGGTTTCCATAGAATGCAAGAATAAGTTTAACAACATGGGAGACTATCAACTGCCCAGAGAAGACCCTGCGCTCTGGAGTTCGATGTTCACAGTGACCGTGACTTGCACGCGTACGTACGGTGCAGTTAACGCGATATTCATATTACTCATGAACCGTCGCTTCGGTTCCATTATTTTAGAAGCAAAATGTCACTCTGCATTCCACTGAAAATTTGAGCCCCTGACGGATACATTGGAAAAGTTCATCTCTTACATCTCAGTAAACGTCAACGGCTGACAAAACTCCAGGCAGCAGAATCGCTATTAAAAAGATATTAGTTCCTCAACTAATCAAAAAATTCTGTTCATTCGTTTGCAAGCCGAAAGGTGGTTACTCTTTTCACCAGAACCCAACTCTGGTGCGTCTGCTGGGCAAAATGAATCCCTGCGTCCTTTCAACACACTTACCCTACGTCTTTGTGTCTTTATGATCTATGTTGTTATTATTATTCTTCCGTCTACGCCTTCAGGTAAGGTTTTCCCACCAGAACCCTGTACCTGCTACCTTCTTTCCCGTGAATGCCCCCCGCCCCCCGGCCCACAGTCATTTTATCACCCGTGGTTTCCATCTTAACGTTATATCGCGAAGCGCAGGCGTCATAAATCTCCTCAAAAATTGAACCCGGCCATCTGTCATTTCTTCACTATTGGGTTCAGATATTCTCCACAGCAATCTGTTCTAAACACCCTCAGCCTCGGCTCTTCCTTCATTGTAAGAGATTGAGTTATGGAGTATTACTACATTTCAATTTTTCTAACTGGTCTGTGGTCTTCCTGTATAGGTATATCTAGAAAAGATGACATGAACCAGATATCGATCTAGACATGATACGACATCCACTGACTCGCGAATTGACAGTCCATTATACTGAAATGCCTAACTTTATTAGGACTCAGACGTCTATGGAAATTGAAACAATCTCAGTATAGGTATAATGTTCACATTTCTGAGCAGAAAATAGGACGTTCCAAAACAGAAGTTTTTTAAAGACCCAATCCACGGGGGGGGGATTTCTTATGTTAGCACGACCAAGTTTTTACTACGGGTTTGCATTTACTTATTTTTATTTCAGATTACGGTCTGCTTGGAATGTGAAGCCGTGTATTTTCATAGTTTCTTATAGTGTTACGAATTTATCAGGCGAAAATGCCCTTCTTCTGAGGAGGTAATTTTAATAATAGCCGCCGTCAGAACTCACATTTTCTAAATATGTTTATTTACGTTTTATTTAAAGGCTGTATTTGTATCTTACATTACTTATCATCGCGGTTTAGGATGAGTGGCGAACAATTAGTTGGAAAATATGTGGAAGGAAACGATGGTTGCCCATACTGATGTAGGCTGCTAGCTCGGCATTTGCACGAAGGAGCCTAAGAAAATTACGAAAAGCTGAAACCAGGATAGCGAGGCCCGAAACCAGGAACTGTAAGACAAGATAGTGGACTGCGACGTTTGGTCTGTAGATTCGTCTGTGGACACTTGAAGGTTACGTTGTTATTTTGTTTCGTTCTTTTATGTAGTAGTGTGACATAATAATTATTGTCCACGTTCGGTACGTGCATTGCAGAATTTCGCATAAGCGACTCACAGGCAGTGCAGCTGTCACAATGGTGTAAAAATTTTGTAAACGTAGTTTGTTGTGTTCATTTACTGGATATGTGCCTTCTTTGCAACGCTAGAATTACGGGAGAGGATGAACATTGGTCTGGAATTTCCACCTCGTATTACGTAAATATTCACCATCAAGAAGGATCTTAATCAGATCCACATTTTATATCATGTAGCATCCGATTATATGATGAGTTGTTTTGCAAAAAAATGATGTTTGATTTTTGGCCTCATGTAAAGTGACGTTACACTGCGTGTGTATGAGCCGAAATTAAGTTGTCTAAAACGGGTAGCCTACACAAAATCCTACCGAAACTCACTGATATTGGGACGGACAAAAGTATTTCTTCACTGCAATGAAGACGTATGAGACAGTGGAGGTATAGCTCCGCATATTCTTAACTCGGCGAGTCGTTACCAGCGCGCTTCAGCATCTTACGCCCGAGGAAAATGTCTCCGTGATAACAGATACGAGACACGTATAAACGTCGGCTTTCCTCGATGTACAGTATGCCGAAAGTTCTACAGCTGCTTGAAGTTCAGTTTTTTTTCTGGTGACGACAAGAGTGTTAAAACACGCATCAACTCGTAAATAAAACCAACGTGGTGCACAAATTTATTCTTAGTATATTTACCAATTTCTACATGTTTGGGGCAACTCTGTGCCCATCATCAGGAGAAACCAGCCAGTCATCCACACAGAATAACAAGTACCAAGTGTCACAAAAACACAGTTGTTTCTCCTGATGATGGGCATATAATCGTCCGAAACATGTAAAGATTGGTAAATATACTAAGAATAAATTTTTGCACAAAGTTGGTTTTATTTACAAGATTATACAGAGATGCACGGTCAACAAAACATAAAACATACCATCTTATTTAAACTTTATCTTACGGCATTCAATTTAGTTTTCGTGCCCACGGTACGGTGTTTATATCAGACAGCCCCTTAAATAGTTGCGCGTGGTTGCCTATAGACGTTTAAAAATTATGAACCAAAAGTGATGAAACAATTAATGGAAATGTGAAATTAATTAAGTGGGTTTTATGTTCAGAGTGCTAGACATTCATGTTCAAGACAACAAAGAAATCTGTTGGGCATTTGGAACTGTTCCAACTCAACAACGAGAGCGGATGGTAGTAGATCTGGTTAATCAATACCAGAAGCTGTAATTATAGTTGTATGAGTTCCTGATGATGGGTGTAAACACCCGAAACATGTAGAGCTGCCTACAGAAAAGTAATAAACTGAATAAGTCGCATCTTGTTGGACAGATATTAAATTAAAATAAAATAAAATTTTCATGATCAGTTTGGTTTATTTCAACACACTGTACTTGGCATGTCAAATATAATTTAAACCACAAGTTTGTTTTATTCTTATGTCATACGAATTTAATTTATCCAGTAATGTGTCATGAATTATGACATCATATGCTTCTGTTAAATTGAAGAATAATCCTGTTACATGTAGACCTCTAAACATGGCCTCTTGTATAGTTCCAATAAAAGTCTGATGTGTTGTCTCAGTTGATTTCTTTTCCCTAAACTATTTTTGACTTGTGTTAATATATTGTTTTTTGCTACAAAAGATATTAACCTGTTATACATTAACTTTTCCATTATTTTTTAAGAAACTATGAGATAGATATTTGTCTATAGTTCTGAACATCTGTATATCCCCCTTTTTATAAAGAGTTTTAATTTAGCTATTTTCAACCTGTTTGGAAAAATGACTGATTTACAAGAAGCATTATAAACATGAACTAAAGGTTATTTAATGTGTTATATGCACTGCTTAGGTATTCTGGAATTTCATCAAAACCTGCTGAGAATTTGCCATTTAAAAATTTAGTTATAAAATCTACCTCATTATCGGTTACTGGAGAAATGAATATGATATTAGGGCAACGGTTTACCCTTTGCTGTGATATTTGAATATAAACACGGCTGCGATTTTGGTTTTAAATTTCATCTACAGTTCCTTAAAATAAATAAAAAAAAGATCAGCATATCTGTTACATTTTGCAGGTTTCATGTTATTTCTGTTCTATTACTCAATTAAATTTTTTTTATCACTTTGCAGGGATTTCCCAACTCCTTTGTTTGTTACTTGCCACATTGCTTTTGTGTAACTTTATGCCCTTAAAACATACCTATCACTTTTTCTCTTTTTGGCTTCTTTTATTACTGTTGTACATTACTTGATATCTGTCACTACAGTCTTGTGCATCCCCTGTAAAATTTGTATTTTTTTCGATCTATTTAAAAACCACATTCCTTTACTAGAAATCTTTATTCACTGAGTAATCCCTCTACTTCTATTGAGTTCATTCACATAAACTGTTTTTAGTGGAAATGCTCTACTAAAATATAAAGAATCATACCCATAAAAACATTAAAAGTAGTATTTACTTGAGAGTTTGGAAAGATCTCCTGCCATGATTCTTTATGTAATAAACACTTCAATTATTCTACATCTAAAACCTAAAATTTTTAGAATGAGAGTTAGGAAAGCAATTACAAATGGGGTGTAGTGAAAGGAATAGGAGTGTGGTGAAAATTGTCTAAAAGTGCAGTGAAGTGAAGTGAGGTGAAGTGTAGTGATGCAAAGTGAATTCGAGCAGTAGGAAATTTAAATGGGGTTAAGCTAAATCAGCCATGAAAAATGGGTCCCCGTCCCCAAGGCATGGCACGTCCTCAGGTTGTGTAAGGAGAAACAGCCTTCAATACGGAGGGTAGCTGCGAATATATCGAATAAGCAGTCACGGACAGCTGACAAGGGGTGGTCCTCCAGCTTGGGGGTTGGGCAAGGTGTTGTCAACTCCTCACCATAAAAACTGTCTGTGTTATGAAACAACACTTGCCTCAGTCCTGGATTGATAATTTGGTATGCTAAGCAACGAAAAAGAGACATGAGATTTGGTATGTGGAATGTAGGAGCCTGTATAAGGCAGGTTCACTTACAGCAGCAGCCAGGGAATTAGCAAGATATAAATTAGATTTAGTAGGTGTGCAGGAGTTTAGGTGGGACAAAGGGGGCACAGTTAGACCAGAGGATTATAATTTTCTTTTGTGGAAAAGGAAACGAAAATCATCAACTGAGAACAGGACGTTTTCTACACCACAGACTAGTATCAGCAGTTAAGAGAGTAGCGTTTGTTAGTGATAGGATGTCATATATAGTTCTGAGAGGTCACTGTTGTAATATTATTGTTCTGAATTTGCATGCACCAAGTGGTGAGAAAAGTGATGATTCAAAAGATGGTTTTTATGAGGAATTAGAGCATGTATTTTATCATTTTCTTAAGTGCCATATGAAAATTGTATAAGGAGATTTTAATGCAAAAGTGGGGAAAGAGAATATTTTCAAACCGACAATTGGGAATGACAGTCTTCATTATAATGATGTTAGAATAGAAAACTTTGCCACATCAAAAAATCTAGTTGTCAAGAGCACAACTTTCCCACACCGAAACATTCATAACTACACCTGGACGTCTCGTGATGGGAAGAGTCACTAATAGATTGATCACATATTGATAGACAGCAGATGGCATTCGAGTATACTAGATGTACGAAGTTGCAGGGGAGCTGACTGTGATAATGACCACTATCTGGTGATTGCAAAATTTAGGGAAAGACTAGCAGCAGTAAACAAGCAGCACAGAAATATGGTGGGGAAAGATTTAATCTCAGGAAGCTAAATGAACTGGAGGTTAGGAAACAGTATAAGATTGAGATTACAAACAAGTTTGCAACTTTGGAGAACTTAAGTAATGGTGAGGACATAAATAGGGTTTGGGAGAAATTTAAAGAAAATATCAAAACCTCACCTAAAGTCTAGTTCTGCACAAATTGAAGCAGCATAAACCATGCTTTGATGAAGAATGTGTAAGTTTTTTAGACCACAGGAAGCTGGTTCAAATGCATCGGGTACAGGATCCAATCCACAGCAATGTAGATAATCTGAACAATGTAAGACATGAAGCTAGCAGACATTTCAGGAACAAAAAGAAGGCACATATGACAGCTAAATTTGATGAACTTTAAACTAATAGTAAGATCAAAAATATTAGGGACTTGTGTAGGGGAATCAATAACTTTAAGAAGGGTTACCAGCCTAGAACTAATATAGTAGAGGGTGAGTAAGGGTGATTTTGTTACAGATTCCCAAAGTATTTTTGCTAGGTGGAGGAACCATTTCTCTCAGCTATTGAATATACATGGGGTTAAGAGCCTTTGAGGTTGAATTGGCTATTGAAAAGTTAAAAAGCCACAGATAACCAGGTATTGATCAAATCCCAGCATAATTGATTAAGGCAGGGGGTAGAACAATTCACTATGACATCCATAAACTTATTATTTCTGTTTGGAATAAGGAGGAATTGCCTGAGGACTGGATGGAGTCGATCATTGTACCTATCAATAAGAAGGGCAATAAAACAGACTGTTGTAATTATAGGGGCATATTACTTTTGCCAACTATGTACAAAATCTTATCCAACATTCTGCTGTCAAGGTTAATTCCAAATGCAGAGGAAATTATAGGGGATCAAATAGAAAAAAAAAATAAGAATGGACACATTCTCGGACCAAATTTTTAAACTTCAAGCAATGAGGAGACGTAATGAGGGATTGACGGGAAAGATGCTGCAACTGCCCACAAATCATTATGGATTTTGATGCGACAGGCAAACTTGAAGTGTCAACAAGTGTATTGAAAGGCTTAGTAACAGGATGTCTATCATTATTAGAAGATATATAGATTATATGAACTTTGCTGCTTATATGGCTGTTTTATCACATTCTTTCATAATCTTTTTGTTCTATTTTTATCTTTGTATACATGGTTATATGTTTTGTATGCTTCTGTTTAATTCTGTAAATTATATATGCTTATTGTTATTTTATGCATTCTTATTATTATGTTTATGTATTCATATATTTATGTATGTTCCGTTCTGGGTATTCTGTTTCATTGTGTTGTTCTGTGTATTGTTTGTGTGTAAATGTGCACTGTACTACTGCTACCGGTTGTCAACCCAATTGCATTTAACAAATATATCATATACTTTCTTCATTAAACTATTCCTGACCTTAACTGGTCCTCTTTGTGGCTTATCAGCATTCATGTGCCATATTTGCGATTGGTGATCTGAGTAACCCGAATCCAATACTGTTGATGGAACTTCATAATATTGTTGTTTGTTATATTGACATCTACTGATCACTTGTAATTCTAGTTGGGGATGTTACTATATTTACCAAATTATACATCAATATAAGTTTTATAATTATTGTAATTTTACACTGTTGTGCATAAAAATCTATATTCAAGTCACCACATGAGACTACAATTTTTCTTTTTGATTACAATTTATGAATTACTATTTCCATATTATTTAAAAATATATGAGAGTCACCATCAGGTGGTCTGTATATACAAAATCTTGTGACAGAAGATGCTTGAATTTTATCTCAAAGTCATGGCATGGATTAAAAATGTTTCTGATGTCAAAGTTATACTGGCAGTATAAATTGGGATCCAAAACTCTGTAACACATGTGCAAGGAAAGGAGTGGGGAGGGGGTATTTTTTGCACTAAATGTTTCCATCACATCTAACAAGTAAGTGGATGTGACATCACAACACAACTTTGACATTAACTGAGTAAAATATTACGAACCTTAACACTAAAATATGGTACGGCAGATGTCATCCTGGTAGCCTTTTCTGTAGAGTCCTCGCCTGTCACCCACCTGTGTGTAGCTTATAAGGGGTCCACTTCTACAGTGTAATATTTCACTTATTACATTGTTGAATGTGGTGGTGTCCATTGCGTTTTTGTTGTTCTGTTACTCTGATATGTGTTCAGTGACAGACCATGCACTTGGTTTTGTTGCAGTTCAGGTTGTATTTATCTGACAGAAGCAATAATTTTTTATTTTTAATCCCAAATTAACCCATTCATAAAGATCAAGTATTCACGGACATACTTAGGATGTTTATACCCAATGCTGATGCACTGTAATTGTGTTAATGGTGGTAGTGGTGCCTAACACAATGGTGTGATTGACATCGGGTGTTGGTTTACAATGCAGTGAGTGTCCTGCGTGTTCATTGGGACAATATTGCTGTTACCTGTGATGTGTATGAGGGTTAACAATCCAAAAATTGGGTTGTGTTTAACAATATAATTTTCATGAAATATTTTTGCAGTGTTTTCTTGTTTGATTTTCTGAAATATTTCTGTCATAACTTGGATTTGGTTGTAAAGGTTGATATGTCCCTGCCATGTAGGGTGTAGGTGATCTTTGAATCAGACTGGTATGACTGTCTGACAAATATACTGTAAGCAGCAGTCTAATTATTGAAATTTATAAATGCCACATTTGACCTTGTTTAGCTTTTTGAAGTTTTGGTACATTTATCTGTTGATAGTGTTGGTAGCTTTTAAGTCTGTCTTTATACTGGTATCTTTGAGAATCCTCATGACTTTGGTCTCCTCTCCCATACAGGTGAAGGTGAAACTTTTTTGTTCTTTTGGACAATCTACGGTTTCCACTTTGCACACGTCTTCTATCAGCCTTCAGGTTTTTTTTTAGTCTGTTCCAATTATGGTATTCATTTTCTTAAAAAAATGTGATCTAGCATGAATTTATCCTTTTGCTTTAATTATAGACGAACTTGGTACGTAGCCATTCTACAGAATGTCCAGTTAAAAGTGGAACCTGTTCAATCTACAAATCCACTCATATAATGAAGTTCTAATAATCAGTTGTCAGGTGGGAAGACTAAATATATCTAAAAATATAAAAACATTTCTTTGGTGAGTGAATTATTAGCAGTAGTGTCTAACCACAGCAATGAGTTTTTTGTGTGGTTTCTTGAAAGATTGGGTATTTAAGAACCACCTGAGGGCACCATAGCAACTTCAGCAAAACATCAAAACTGCCATCAGCAGTATCCCAAACAGGGTTCTAAAATGTGTATTATGAAAAGTATGTTGTGATAAAGCACGCTCAGAAGCCAGAGAAGGACAATTTCAAAATACCGTGTAATCTGATACAGACATTTGTATAAGTGTATATTTGTAAATCTTTAAAACATTACATGTCAGTATCACATGGTTTTATGATCATTCGGCATATAAAGCAGGATAATACTCATACACACTAAAATAAATAGGCCAATCTGCCATTAATATTAAAAAAAAAAAATGCAAACCCTGTAGGAACATTATACAACGTCTAAGAACTTGAGATGCATTAAAATTAATACAACCATAAAACATGACTCACAGTCTTATAAATTCAAACTTTAAAACATTGATGATATAATAACAAAACCTACAAGATAGCTGCAAGTATGAGATTTGGTCAGAAAATAAGCTTCCAATGGATATACTTCAGTTTCTTTACTTTCATCTCAGAGAAGCACACTTCAGATTAAACTTTACTGCTATACCACCACTTTTCTTCATAGTCACCACCAAAACTGAGGCATTTAACATTTTGGGAAGGGCCTGTCCTTTTGCATAAAGGTCTGTGTCCTAGTATTAGGAGCCACTGTGTCACAACTGTTGGAACCTTGTCATCATCTTTAAATATACAGCTGCCAAAATTTCCTTGAGCATTGGAAACAGATGGTCTTCAGTTACGAAATTAAGTTCTACTTTAACTTATTCTCCAGTCAAGATAAAAGAAAATAAAAATAAATTCTTTCACAAACTAACTATTATCACCATTTTTCTGGTTCCAATTTACAATTTATAGAGTTCTGTTTTTTTATGTACTTATATATTTATAGGGATAATACTCATAATAACAACAGCAACAACAATATACCATGTCTTTGACATACATATGAAGCTACAGACAAGGACATGAAGGGCATCAATCACAGATGTAACCAAATATCCAGCACTACATGCAGATCATCACTTACTTATGCTGGCTTTCACACACACAAACACACATTCATCTGCCAATAATCTCACATAACTAAATATACAGATAAACACCACACTGAATAAGTACAGGCTATGCTAGAAGCTCACAAAATTCTAGCTATCAATACAATGTATTGGATGTTTTCACAGCAATAAAAGTCCATACTGTTATCTTTTGGGTCAGGAAATGGTGTTTTCTGCTAACCTGAAGATGGAAGCAGCATGTCCCTCCAAAATGTTTGTAACAATACAACAAAACACACAAAAATATAACCAGAATACCACAAGATAACAGCAGTCCATAATTTACAATTCATTGTACATTTTCAACATAAACTTTGAAAGAGGACATTTCTAACATGAACATATGCGTCATGCAGATATTGTTATTGAATGCTACAAGAAAGATATGACACAGAAATAATGGTTTGATAAACAATGCCCCTTCTTGCATGTCACTGCTCAGTCTCCTACTTAGACAGCTGAACCTGACAGTCATGTGCTGGAATTATAAGGTTGTACAAGTCAATACAGCAAGTGTATATAATCTGCTGTGATGGTACATGTAAAGTAATGGCACCATGCCATATGAATTTAACAGTATTAAGTGAAATAAGAAATACAGAATTAGATTCACAAAATATATTTCAGTACTTATTCATGATCCTATCTATCACTTACAACCACACACCCACACCCACACCCACGTACGTATGCGAGTGAGCATGCGCACATATTCACTTGTGTTTGTGCTTACCATTTAAAAATATAGCACTAATCAAATATCATCAATTCAATCAAATGCAATTAACATACAGGAACCTGTCCATTTATGTGTTCTCATTTTTATGACATCTTGTCTTACATCTTTCAACTCTTATGGGTCTCTCTTCAGGGGCAGTCAATAGCATACTAGAGAATATAACCAATTTTGCTAAAAATTATAGCACTCTCTCTAGAATAATGAACATTAATAACTGTAATACTAATACTGTTAAAATTATTTACAAATTATTCATTGGGAAGAATTATCATAGATCATAATGTTGTGTCTTACATGTAATGTGTATTTCCACATTATTATTTTAACTCTTAACAATTTAGTAGTTGTCATATTAATTATCATCACTGTTAGGTAAAACATTTTAATTATTATAAATTTTAAAACATTTTTAATGTTCAAAAACAATGTGAAAGTTATAAAAAAGTGTCAAGTTAAAGTCTCAAACACGTTTACAGCTTTGGAACACTCAGGTGACAGCTGGAAGGATGAGCATGGATCAATACACGTATCATACAGACTATCTAAATCTCAGCAATGAGACTCTCCATTATTAGGAACATGGGCAGCATAAACCATGATTTGATAAAGAATGTGTATAATTTTTAGATCACCGGAAGCAGGCTAAATTGCAATGGTTACAGGATCTGCGCAAAATTAATGAAGACAATCTGAACCATAAGACATGAGACTAGTTAATATGTGGGGAAAAATACGAAGGAATACCGGAAAAGAAAAATGGATAAGCTTCAAACAGAACAGGAATAATAGACACTTGTCATTCATTCATTCATTCTATTGTCTATTTTATGACAGGTCACTAGCCTATTCCAAAGCGAGTTCTCCACACACTGTGATCTAGTGCTTCTTCTTTCAATTACAGTATCCTCTCATTTCCCGAAGGTCAGCAGAGGCTGGTATAGATCCATCAATGCATTTAGAGCAATCACTAACCCAGAAATAACTCAGCAAAAGATTATAAATGTGACCTGCTTGCAAATTTCCACTGCATTGTGACTAGGTGAAAGAATCACTTGTCAGCTATTGAATGTGCATGGGGTAGATGTTAGCCAGACTGAAATACATACATACATACAGCTGAGACACCAGTATCCAATCCTAGTACCTTCATGTTGTTACTGCTGTTGACAATACAATATCTCCATAAAATGATGAAATTCTGACAGAACTGATTCAATCAAGAGGTTAAAAAAATGTTTTGAGATCCACAAACTTAGCAATTCTATTTAAAGCAAGGAAGAACTGCCTCATGAATGGAGGGAGTCTTATTACAGAAAGAGTGATAAAACTGACTCTAGTAATTATCTAGGTATATCACCATTATCAAATAAATACAAAATTTTAGACACCAACAACATTCGTCCAACATGTTTTCTATTCAGAATGGTCTAAAACAGTATTCTAAGCAAACGAAGAGGGACTTCAAGTGAATGGGACATACCAGCTTCTGGTCTATGCAGAAAATTTTAAGTCACTGTGTGGAGTGGGGTGGTGCGGGAGAAAAACTACTGTAGAGGAAAATGCAGAAGCTTCATTAGTTGCTTCTTAGGTGGTTAGTCTAAAAGTAAATGTTGAGAAAACAAAGTATATATTCCTGTTTTCACAACAGACTTCCGGACAAAGTCACAAAGTTTTCAGATAAAGACTTAACCACTTTGGGGAATGGTTCCTACCACTAAGTTCAGCATTGCTTGTCCTAAATATCTGTCATCTAAAAACACAAAGATTAAGATTAAAATTCACAGCACTATAACTGTGCCTGTTGTTCCACATGCGTGTGAAACTTGATAAAACACACTACGTGAAGGATGCAAGCTGACTGTGTTTGAGAACAGGGTGCTGAGAAAAATAATTGGGTCTATGTGTGAGTTAGTAACATTAGTATGGAGAAAACTACATGGGGTGGAGCTAAATAATTTGTACTAATCGAATGTTTTTTGGATCATCAAATAAAGGAGAATGAGATAGGTGGGGTATGTGGCACAGATGAGATAGAAGAGGAATCCACAGAGGGTTTGGTAGGAAATCTTAAAGAAATAAACTGCTTTGAAGATCTACACATAGATGGGAAGATATTAAAATGGATCTTACAAGGGCTGAAGGGGAACAGACTGGATTCACCAGGGTAAGTAAAAGGACAAGTTCTTGCAAACACAGGCAAAGGACCTATTAGCTTCTCAAGAAAAACTGTGATTCACAGAGTTAATTCTCAGTGTTGAAACTATGTCTACTGCACTTTTGGTGTTACTATTTACTGTATTCTGGTGTAAAATTAAATGACTAAGAAGGTTCAAGTATTCCCTCTGAACAGCACAATTTCTCAACAGTCATGGTCATATTAACACAATTATATGTTATCTATTCTGTGTGTCACTCAGTTTTAATTCTTTCTTGGTTCTGAAATTGTAATTATTGTACATAATGAAGCAGTTAATATAGAGGTCATTTGCCACTTTATACATTAGTTTTGAGATAAGCAATTTGAGGGTTTCACAGCATTATTAATGATGACTGCAGTCTTCTTGAATCTGGCAACACATTGATCAATAATTTGTTACCCATGCACATCTCAAGCCACTTCATGGAACCAACTGACTATCATAGGGACAAAGTACCTTTACTTCAGGTGCATACCTGATGGGGGGCTATATTGAAAGAGGGGACATAGACATTTACTAAAACATTAGATTTAAGATTGTTGCAATGTTAGGGTTGTTTAATGCCTGTCACTCTAATCTACAATACCATGTAAACACCACACTCTTGAATAATTGCAAATTTACATGTTGAATGTTCAGGATACATATAGGTGGATCAAAAAGTCCTTGGAATTCAGAAGTATTTAGATAACTGGGCTTCCATTATGAAAGAGGAAACAATGGCGAAACAAATGGATCCTGCACAATGACAATGAGCCTTGTCACATC
>Ga0123357_10000564_pt1 | contig 36559 bp, 35 predicted proteins | sample TergutEmb28metaG_FD_89873 | JGI IMG/M metagenome (GOLD analysis project Ga0123357, IMG submission 89873) | Embiratermes neotenicus P4 segment gut microbial communities from Petit-Saut dam, French Guiana - Emb289 P4 | ecosystem: Host-associated > Arthropoda: Insects > Digestive system > Gut ... | reverse complement strand
GGGAGTTGGCCTGCGAACGCGAGTGTGAAGGTCGCCTCGACGTTGTATGGACCGTTGGTGGATTGGCCCGCGACGGTGACCGCTGGCGCGGGGTCGTCGAAGATGGCTGCCGTGAACGCCGCTATGGCGGGGTTGCCGACGGTGACGACGGTCACGACCACGGTGACCAAGCCGGGCGACTACACAGTGGGCGCGGGTCTGACCGCCGCAGACCTTCCTTCACAATCCAGTCGGGACATGCCCGTGCGTCCCTCGCCACCTCCTAGCAGAGGCCTTGGCCGCCCCGCCCCCTCCACCCCTGCCGACGTCCTCGGTGACTTCCGCCCACCTAGAATGTGGGCACACTGGGCGGACGACACGGAAGTCGCATAGAAATGACAAAGGGCTTCTGACTAGCATATCTGCTTGTCAGAAGCCCTTCTCTCGTAGCGGGGATAGGATTTGAACCTATGACCTCTGGGTTATGAGCCCAGCGAGCTACCGAGCTGCTCCACCCCGCGTCGGCCTGATAATTCTACGGGATAGAGCCCCCATTCCCCAAATCGCCGCTTCACGAGTCGAACCAGGGGGGCATGAAAGCTTTGGCTGTAGAATATTTCGTCTGGACATCGAAAGGTATCAGTCATGAGAGTTCCTCATCTGAAGGGCATCGTCGCCGCAGTCGCGGTTGTGGCCCTTCTCACGGGATGCGCTGCCCAATCTCCTTCACCCGCCTCGGCCAAGACGCTGACGGTTGGGCTCACCCTGGAACCCGCGACGTTGGATCTGACCACGTCGGACGCGGCGTCCATACCCCAACTCCTGCTCTACAACGTGTACGAGACCCTCCTCAAGATGGACTCCACAGGGGCGATCAGGCCCCTCTTGGCGACGAGCTACGACGTGTCGTCGGACGGCTTGACCTACACTTTCCATCTCGACCCCCGGGCCAAGTTCGCCTCCGGCGCCCCGGTGGACGCCGCCGCGGTCGTGTCGAGCATCAACCGTATGCGTGACGCCGCCAGTGCGACACTCCAGTCGCAGATGTCCGTCGTCCAGGATGTCCAGGCCCAGTCAGACCATACGGTGCAGGTCCTCCTGAGCCGGCCCAGCAATTTCTGGCTCTACTCCATGACCTCGACCCCCGGGATCATCGTCGACCCGGCCGAGACCGACATGGCCACCGCGCCGATGGGCTCGGGTCCGTACATGTACGACTCCTGGGTGAAGGGCGACCGTATCACCCTGAAGAAGAATCCCGCTTACTGGGGGACGCCCGGCCGATTCGACCAGGTGGTCTTCCGATATATCCCCGACCCCAACTCCATGGTGTCCGCCATGCTGTCCGGCGACCTGGACATCATGGGCGAGATGATCTCCCCGGACTCGCTGCCCCGGTTCGCCGACACCTCGAAGTACACCGTCATCAAGGGCACGACCAACGGCGAAGTCGTCCTCGGTTTCAACCATGCCCGGCCAGTCATGCAGAACCTCCTGGTCCGCCAGGCCATCAACTACGCCATCGACCGCCAGGCCCTCCTGGACACCGTCTGGGCCGGCCAGGGACAGGTGATCGGGTCCATGGTGGTGCCCACGGACCCCTATTACCAGGACTTGTCCGGCAATTACCCATACGACCCTCAGAAGGCCAAGCAATTGCTGGCCGAGGCTGGCGTGTCGAACCTGACGTTGTCGCTGAGGGTGCCGATCACACCGTACGCCCCGCCGGCGGCGACCTTCATCGCGAGCCAACTCGCCGATGTGGGGATCACCGTCACCGTCGAGGAGTTGGACTTCTCCTCTCGCTGGCTGCCGGAAGTCTTCCTGGGCGGCGACTACGACATGACCATCGTGGACCACGTCGAAGCCCGTGACATCGTGAACTTCGCCAACCCGGATTACTACTGGCACTACGACAACCCGCAGTTCCAGGCCCTGATCACTCAGGCCGACGAGGCGTCGGCCGCAGATTTCATCACGGACATGGAGAAGGCGGCCCAGATGCTCTCCCAGGACGCGGCGGCCGACTGGCTGTTCGTCTTCCCCAACCTGGTCGTGGCCCGCGCCGGGATCTCTGGAATCGGCGCCAACGCCACCTCCCTGAGCTTCGATGTGACGACCATCGCAGCGAGGGACTAGCCGATGCCCCTCCTCAGGGCTGCCGCACGGCGTCTGGCCATCTTCATCGGCACAGTCGTCGTGGCATCAATAGTGATCTTTCTCATTGTGCAGGCACTTCCTGGGGACGTGGCTCAGACCACGTTGGGCATGGGCGCCACCGCGGACGCCGTCGCGGCGCTGCGTGAACGGTGGGGGCTGGACCAGCCCCTGGCGGTCCGGTACGGGCAGTGGCTCGTCGGCATGCTGCACGGCGACTTCGGGTCCTCCTACATCACCGGGGCCTCGGTGGTCTCCCAGATGGCGCCACGACTGGCCGTCACGGGCTGGCTGGTGGGGTTCTCCGTCCCGCTGTCCCTCCTGGTCGCGTGGCCCCTGGGCCTGGTCGCGGCCATGTTTCGACGCCGGTGGCCCGGTGCGGTGGTGAACGCGCTCAGCCACATCGGTCTGGCCATTCCCGTGTTCTTCGTCGGCACGGTGGCGACGATCATCTTCGCCGTGAACCTCGGCTGGTTCCCCGCCAACGGGTACGTCACGCTGGGGACCTCCGTGTCCCGATGGGCGTCGCACCTCGTGCTGCCCGTCGCCTCCATCGTGGTGGTCCAGGCGTGTTTCCTGGCTCGCTACGTGCGCGCGGGGTTCATCGACGTCCTGACGGAGGACTATTACCGAACGGCCCGAGCCGTGGGATGGACGCGCTGGCGAGGGTTGGTGCGCCATGGGACGCGTAACATGGCCACCTCTCTGGTGACAGTCGTCGGAGTCCAGATCGCCTCCCTGCTGGTGGGCGCGATCCTCGTCGAACAGGTCTTCGTCCTGCCGGGACTGGGGACCATGCTCATCCAAGCAGTCCAGGCCCGTGATCTGGTGGTCGTCCAGGACGTCGTCATGCTTCTGGTGTTCGCCGTCCTTCTGCTGAATTTCGTCATCGACATGGTGTACATGGCCATCGACCCCCGCCTGGCGAGAGGGGGACGTGGATGAAGAGACTCACTGTGATCGTCGGCCTGGTGTGCTCAGGGCTGGTCGTCCTCGCCGCCCTCGTCTCCCTGGTGTGGACCCCCTACAACCCTCGTCGAGTCGATCCCGGTCACAAGTACGCGCCCTTGTCCTGGACCCACCTCCTGGGCACCGACATGCAGGGTATGGACACCTTGTCCCGTCTGCTGGTCGGCGCCCAGACCACCCTGGTGGTCGGCGTCCTCGCCGTCGCCATCGCGGCGATCGTCGGTGTTCCCCTCGGCATCTTCGTGGGCATGGGCCACCGCTTCGTCGGGGAGGTCGTGGCACGGGGGATGGACATCCTCTTCGCCCTGCCGGCCCTGCTCCTGGCCATCCTGCTGGCGGCCGCCACCGGCGCCTCCGTCGGCACGGCGACCATCGCGATCGGCGTGTCCACCATCCCCATCTTCGTCCGTATGACACGAGCCGCCACCTTGACGATCATGAACCAGGACTACATCCTCGCCGCCCAGGTCAGCGGAACCCCGACGCCGGTGATCGCCGTCCGCCATGTCCTGCCCAACATCGCCCCCTTGCTGGGCGTCCAAGCCGCGGCGTCCTTCTCCATGGCCATCCTCGCCGAGGCCGGCCTGTCCTATCTGGGCCTGTCCGCCCCGCCGACGACGCCGACCTGGGGCAGGATGCTCAAAGACGCCAACATCTTCATCGCCCCGACACAGGCTGTCATCCCTGGGATAGCCATCGCCGTCGCCGTCCTGGGATTCAACATGCTCGGCGACGGGTTGCGGGACTACCTCGACCCACGCCTGAAGGAGGTGCGATGACTCTGCTCGCCATCGACGACCTCAGCGTCGACTTCGGACGCCACCACCGACCCGCTCTCGACCATGTGAGCCTCCTGGTGGACGCCGGACAGCGTCTCGGACTGGTCGGCGCATCGGGGTCGGGCAAGACCGTCCTCGCATCCGCCGTCATGGGTCTGCTTCCTGACAACGCCCACCTGACGGGGACGGTCCGCTTCCAGGGCCGGGACCTGACCCGATTGCCCGACGCGGCGTTCTCACGCTTGCGTGGGCAGGACCTCACCATGGTCTTCCAGGAACCCATGACCGCCTTGGACCCGACGATGAAAGTGGGGCGCCAGGCCAGCGAGGTCCGGCGTCTGCACACCCGATGCTCCGCCGCCCAGGCGAGAGCCAAAGTGGACGAGATCTTCACCCGCGTGGGTCTCGATCCGGTCTCGCAGATCGCGGACGCGTACCCCCATGAACTGTCGGGAGGCCAACGCCAACGCGTGGTCATCGCCATGGCCGTGATGAACAACCCCTCCCTGGTGATCTGCGACGAACCGACGACCGCCCTCGACGCGATGGTCCAAGCCACCGTGCTGGCCCTGCTCGTCGAGGAACTCGACCGTGTCGACGCGGCGTGTCTGTTCATCTCCCACGATCTCGACGTGGTGTCGTCGATGTGCGACGACGTCGCCGTGATCCATGGAGGCCGGATCGTGGAGACGGGCGGCGTCGACGAGGTCCTGGACCGACCGCGCCACCCGTACACCCAGGGGCTGGTGGCCACAGCCCGTATCGACGCGGTTGGACCCGGTCAGCGCCTGCCGGTCATCGACGACTTCTCCTCGACCTCCGATCTGGTCCAGGCCGCCTCCGAGCAGTGCGACACCCCCGCCCCGACCCGCCAGGACCGGTGACGATGACGGCTTTCGAGATGACCCACGTGTCCATGACCTACGGCGGCCGCCGTCGTAGAGTCCGCGCCCTCGACGACGTGTCCTTGAGCGTCGAGGAGCACCAGAAATGGGGGATCGTCGGCCAATCCGGATCGGGGAAGACGACCCTGCTGAAGATCCTCGCGGGGCTCGCGTCCCCGACCTCGGGGCAGGTCCGTTTGTTCGGACGGGATCTGGACCTGAAGAGCGCCGACGTCATGGCCGAGCTGAGAAGCTCCGTCCAGATGGTCTTCCAGGACCCACGCTCGTCGTTGAACCCCCGGATGAAGATCTCGTCCATCGTGTCCGAGCCCCTGCGGTCCCCGCTCGTGCGGAACCGGCCCGACATGCCCACGGACCATGCGGCTCGCGTCGCCGAGGTCCTGCGGGCGGTGGGGCTGCCCCCGGACTGCGGCGACCTGTACCCCCATGAATTGTCCGGTGGCCAGCGCCAACGTATCGCCCTCGCCCGTGCCTTGGCCCCCCATCCGCGGATCCTCCTCGCCGACGAGCCCGTGTCCGCGATGGACGTCGACGTGCGCGCCCAGGTGCTGAACCTGCTCAACTCACTGGTGGACTCCATGGGTCTGACCCTGATCATGGTGACCCACGACTTGTCCGTCGTACGGCACACGTGCGACCACGTGCTCGTGCTGAACCAGGGCCGGGTGGTCGAGTGGGGACCCACCTCGACGGTCATGGGGGATCCGCGTGAGGAGTACACCCGCCAGTTGCTCGCGTCGACCATCCGTCGACGGACCGTATGACGGACCATGGTCAGGATCGGCCAAGACCCCGTGGCAGAATGGTGGGATGAAAGCCCTCCTACTTGAGAACATCCACGAATCCGCCGTCACGGTCATGAAGGATCGCGGCATCGACGTCGAGACCCGATCGGGCGCTCTGAGTGAATCGGAGCTGATCGACGCGCTCCAAGGAGTCGATCTGTTGGGGATCAGATCGGCGACTTACGTCACCTCCGCCGTCGTCCAGGCCTGTCCGTGGCTGAAGGGCGTGGGCGCCTTCTGCATCGGCACGAACCAGATCGACCTGTCCGCGGCCGCGGAAGCGGGACTGGCCGTCTTCAACGCCCCGTACTCCAACACCCGGTCCGTGGTGGAACTCGTCATCGCCGAGATCATCTCCCTCGCCCGTCACATGACGGATCACAACCGCAACATGCAGAACGGCGTGTGGGTGAAGACGGCCGCCGGGTCTCACGAGGTACGCGGACGGACGTTGGGCATCGTGGGCTACGGCAACATCGGCGCCCAATTGTCGGTGTTGGCGGAGTCGCTGGGGATGAGGGTCGTCTTCTACGACATCGCGGACAAACTCGCCCTGGGCAACGCCCATCGGTGCAACACCTTGGAGGACTTGCTGGCCATCTCTGACGTCGTCACGTTGCACGTGGACGGTCGCGCGCAGAACAAGGGCTTCTTCGGCCGCGACCAGATCGCCGCCATGAAGCCACGGGCTTTCCTCCTCAACCTGTGCCGAGGGTTCGTGGTGGACCACGACGCGCTGCGCGAAGCCTTGCTGTCGGGTCACGTCTCCGGGGCCGCCATCGACGTCTTCCCGAGCGAGCCGGCGAACTCAGGAGACCCGTTCACCTCGCAGCTCCAGGGAATCGACAACGTCATCCTCACGCCGCATGTGGGCGGATCGACCCAAGAGGCTCAGAAGGACATCGGGCATTTCGTGGCCGGGAAGCTCGCCGACTATGTCGGGTACGGGACGACGACCATGTCGGTGAACCTGCCCCAGGTGCAGATGGCGCCCTCGGGGGCGGGGCGCATCGTCCACCTCCACGCGAACGTGCCCGGCGTGCTGGCGAAGGTCAACACCATCTTCGGCACGCACAATGTGAACGTCGAGGCCCAGCAACTGTCCACCCGCGGGTCCGTGGGGTACGTGGTCACCGACCTGGGGTCGGTCGTCCAGCCGGAACTCCTCGAGGAACTGCAGGCCCTGCCGGAGACCATCCGGGTGTCCGCCGTCGCGTGGCCCACGGCCTGACCAGGCCCGAATGGCCTGGGGTGGCCGCGTCGTCGGAGTGGGCGCGGATGAGGTGGCCGCGTGGTCGAAGTGAACGGATGAGGACCAGGTCGCTCAGATGGCCCGTCGCGGAATGACGAGCGAGTCCTCCGTGTCATCGTCGACGCACAGCATGTCGAGCACTTCGCCGTGCAGCAGCGAGTTGGTGACGAGGGCGCCGGGTCCGTCGAGGGTCTGATCCCCGTCGATGGAGGTGAACTTGCCGCCGGCCTCTGTCACGATGGGCACCAGCGCGGCCATGTCGTGCAACGCCAGGTCGGGTTCGCACGCGATGTCCACGGCGCCCTCGGCGACCATCATGTACGACCAGAAGTCGCCGAAGGCCCGGGTGCGCTTGGCGGAGCGCAGCAGGTCGCCGAACTGTCGGCCCCGGCCCGATTGGACCCACCCGTCCAAGGAGGAGTACGACAGGAAGGCGTCCGAGATCCACTGCACGGACGAGACCGTGATCGGCTTGCCGTTCAACAGGCTCTTGCCGGTGAAAGCCCCGCCTCCGACGTGCGCCCACCACCGCCGAGTCAGGGCGGGAGCGCTCACCACGGACACCACAGGGACGTTGTCGACCATCAAGGCGATCAGAGTCGCCCACACCGGCACCCCACGCACATAGTTGGCCGTGCCGTCGATCGGGTCGACCACCCAGCGCCGAGGGCCCCATCCGGAGTCGCCCATCTCCTCGCCATGGAAGGCGTCGCGCGGACGCGCCGTGCTCAGGATCCGCCGTACCGCTTCCTCGACCGCCTTGTCGGCGTCGGACACGACAGTGTGGTCAGCCTTGAGCGACACGTCCAAGTCGCGAGCGCGGAATCGATCCATGGTGATGGAGTCCGCGGCGTCGGCGAGCATGTGTGCGAGTCGAAGATCGTCAGTCAGATTGTCAGCCATGCCACCAGGTTAACTGGTGAGCGCGCTCACGCCACGCTGGAATCGCGGCACGTCGCCCATCCATGGGTGTGATGCGTGGATCACCAGTCGGTCCGGCTGACATCCATCCTGCGGAACGAGGCCAGTCGCGCAGGCGACAACCGGCCGTCCGCGACCGCCTCGTCCAAGGCGCACTCGGACTCCCGCGCCAGATGGGTGCACCCTCGGGGGCAGTCCTGGGCGATATCCTCCAGGTCCGTGAACGCGGCGATCACGTGGTCGGGGTCGACATGCTTCAGCCCGAAGGACCGGACGCCAGGGGTGTCGATGACCCACCCGACCCGTCCAGGCAGGGGCAGGGCAACGGCGGACGTGGAGGTGTGCCGTCCCTTGCCGGTGACGTCGTTGACCTTGCCGATACGCCTGTCCGCCGACGGGATCAGGGCATTGACCAGGGTGGACTTGCCCACCCCCGAATGGCCGATGAACACCGACACGTGTCCGGTCAGGCACTCGAGCAAGGGGGCGACGGACGCCGTGGGTTGGAGGATGAAGCATGGCACGCCGAGCGGTTCATAGGCCTCGATGAGGTCCGTCGGCGACGCCAAGTCGGCTTTCGTCAGGCAGAGGATCGGCTCCAACCCCGCGTCGTACCCGGCCACGAGGATGCGGTCGATCATCCCCATCCTCGGCTCCGGATCGGCGAGGGCGGTGACGATCACGAGCTGGTCGGCATTGGCGACGATGGGGCGCTCGAAGGGGTCGTCGTCGTCCGCGGTGCGACGCAGGACCGTGCTGCGGGGCTCCACCTCGGCGATGCGCGCCAAGGTGCCGCTCGCCCCGGACACGTCCCCGTCGAGTCGGACGACATCGCCCACGATCACGGACTTGCGTCCCAAGGCCCTGGCCTTGGCCGCCGTCACATCGATGTCGCCCACCAGGCAGCGGTACCGCCCCCGGTCGATCGTGAGGACCCGTCCCTCGGGCAGGGCGCTGTAGTCGGGACGGTCCTTGGTACGTGGGCGTGTGCGCTTCGGCGGGCGCCCGAACCCGTCATGGTCATCGGCGAAGATGCCGGCGGACGAGCGGCTCATCTCACGATCCGTTCCCACACGCTGGCGAAACCGGGCATGGTCTTCGACGTGCAGTCCACGTCGTCGAGGATGACGCCCGGCACCCGTGCCCCGATCAGGGCACCAGCGTGGGCCATCCGATGGTCGGCGAAGGTGTGGAAGACCCCGCCCCGCAGGGGGCGAGGCCGTATGACCAGGCCGTCGGGTGTCTCACGACAGTCTCCGCCCAGCGCGGTGATCTGGCTGCTCAGCGCGGCGAGCCGGTCGGTCTCGTGCCCTCGTATGTGAGCCACCCCGCGGATGGTGGTGGGGGAGCCGGCCAAGGCGGCCAACGCCGCGACGACAGGGGTCAGCTCGCTCGTGTCATGCAGGTCGATGTCCACTCCGTCCCATGTTCCCGTTCCCGACACCGTCATCTGGTCCCCGTGGCGCACAACGACGGCGCCCATCTGTTCCAGGATCTGCGTGATCCGGGCCCCGGGTTGCGTCGTGCTCGTCGGCCATCCCGGCACGGTCACCGACCCCCCTGCGACGAGGGCGATCGCCAGGAAGACCGCGGCTGTGGTCAGGTCTGGCTCGATCACCTCGTCGAGCGCGTCGATGGGACCGGGCGCCACGCACCAGACGTCGACGTCGCGCTCCACGTCCACCCCTCGCGCCGCCAGGGCCGCACATGTCATGTCGATGTGGGGCAGGGACGGGATCGGACCGCCACGATGGGTCAGGCGCAACCCCGACGGGAACCGTGCGGCCGCCAGGAGCAGGCCCGAGACGAACTGGCTCGACCCGCTGGAGTCGATCTGTGCCTCGGATCCGGTGATCGGTCCCGTCACAGCGAAGGGAAGACTGGCCGCGTCCACCGTGGCGCCGAGGTGGACGAGAGCCTGGACGAGAGGGGCCATAGGCCGGGCGGACGCGGCGGGATCGCCGTGGAACCGTACCGGTCGGTCTCCCAGGGCCGCCACCGGGGGAAGGAACCTCATGACCGTGCCCGCCAAGCCGGCATCGATCTGGACAGGTGTGTCGGGGGTCCCCATCGGGTGGATCGACCACCGGGTCGCGTCGGAGTCGTCGATGTGTGCGCCCAAGGCCCGCAGCCCGGCGATCATCAAGGAGGTGTCCCGGGCTCTCAGCCCGCCAGCGACCGATCCGGGCCCCTGGGCGAGGGCGGACAACACGAGCGCCCGCGCGGTCGCGGATTTCGACCCGGGGACGGGCACGGAAACGTCGACGGGCCCTGTGGCCAGCGGCGCCTGCCAGGACGTCATGCGGCCCGCGTCGTGGCGAGGGCGGTGCGCAGCGTCTGCGCCTGGCGACCGACGGTCGTGGGGGAGGGTTTCTCGGCCGTCCGCGACGCCGACACGCGCTGGGCCGGCGCCTGAGCTTTCGACGCCCCAGCTTTCGTGGCCGACGTCGTGGATCGCTTCGACCGGCACCTGGCACGCGCCGGTCGGCGTCCACGTCCCGCCTCCAGCATGACGCCCCCCAGCAAGGAGAGCTCTTGGATGAACGACGTGGTGTCGCGAGCGAGCACCTGGTGACGCGTCCGCACGACCTTCTCACCGTACGCGAGAACCACCATGGCCGCCCCCGCGCGGCGGAAGATGCCCGTGGCCATCATGAGCGCACCCGTCACCTCGACAATCCCGTGGATGCGGACCAACGTGGCCGTCTTGGTCGGCACGCACCGGGCGAGACTCGCCGGGAGATAGCGTTCGGCGGCATCCAGCACTTGTCGTGCCACCGGTTCCGCTTCCTCCACGTACGGGTCGGGATTGATGGCCGGCTTCAAACCGTCGGCGACGAAGAAACCCGCGAGAAGGGACCGGGAAGCGAAACGCAATAAACTCATGGCATCTTTTCTACCATCTTCTTCACCTTCGCGACACCGTTTGGACGTGGAAGGTGGTGGAAGACGACACCTCCACAAAAAATCTGGGAAATCCGGGAATAATCTCGCCGGGTATCGCGTTGATATCCACGTGAGTTCTCCGAGCGTGTTCCCATCTTCCATTGTTCCGCCCGGCGCGGGGGGAGTAGTCTCTTCCATAATGGATGCCAATTTAGGGGACGTGGAGTCGCGCGAGCAGCAGGTGGAGTCACGCGAACAGCATGTGGCTCGCTTCGAACGTGACGCCTTGCCGTACATCGACCAACTGTACGCCGCCGCCCTGAAACTCACCCGCCACGCGTCCGACGCCGAGGACTTGGTCCAGGAGACGTACGGGAAAGCGTTCACATCCTTCAGCCAATTCCAGGAGGGGACGAACCTCAAGGCCTGGCTCTACCGAATCCTGACGAACACCTATATCAACACGTACCGGAAGGCGCAGAGGTCGCCCAAGATCTCGGACGCGGCGACGATCGAGGACTGGCAGCTCGCCCGAGCCGACTCGCATTCGGGCACGCCGATCCCGTCCACAGAGATGGAAGCCTTGAGCAGGCTCAGCGACTCCAGGATCGTGTGCGCGATGAAGTCGCTGAAAGAGGAGTACCGGTATGCTGTGTACCTGGCGGACGTGGAGGGGTTCTCCTACAAAGAGATCTCCGAGATCATGGGGGTGCCCATCGGCACCGTCATGTCTCGCTTGAGCCGTGGACGCTCCCAGTTACGCACCGTGCTTCAGGATATTTGTGGGATAGGAGAGAACGCCGATGCCTGATCTAACGACAATGTGTAGTTTCGTCATGATGCGCATCAACGCATTCCTGGACCATGAAGTGGACGAGGCGACCGCCGACGCGATCCGTATCCATCTATCGGACTGTGAGGAATGCCTCAACGAGATCGAGACCTGGGAGCAGATCCGCTCCGCGGTCAAGCATGCGTATGAGTCGACGCTCGCACCTGAGTCCCTCGTGGACAAGGTGTCCGACAGGATCCGTCGGCTCGCCGATCCCAAGTGATCAGGCGGTGGGGCGCTTGCCGTGGTTGGCCTTGCTGCCTTTACGTGCCCTGCGCTTGCGACCAGCTTTGCCCATGGTTGTCTCCTTAGTCATCAACTCGAACCGGAGGACAATTCTGCCATATTCGTCCTCGAACCGCTACGAGGCTCGATGACGTGACCGAAGAAGATGCCACAATGGGTGGCCTTCGCCGGTAGGCTTGTCCTGTGCTTAGAATACCCGCGTCAGTCAAGCCGTACGTCACGATCGGCGATAGCCAGGCTGCCTTCTTGGAGGCCCTCATCGACGACTGGCATATCTTGGCGGATCTGGCCTTCTCAGACCTGATCCTCTGGGTCCCGGGCACAGACGACAATGAGTTTTACGCCATCGCGCAGATCCGTCCCGCCACAGGCCCCACAGCCTTGGAGGACGACGTGGTCGGCGAGGTCATCTCCTACGAGACGGAGCATCTGGTGACGCAGGCGTACCTCTCGAAGAGGATCTGCGAGACCTCCGACAACAAGCTCCAGGCTGGCATCCCCGTCGACGTGTGGGCCATCCCCCTGATGATCGACAACACATGCTGGGGGATCGTGGAGCGCCACACCAACCAGATGGGGGTGCGCGCCCCAGGCGAGTTAGAGGACCACTACTTGGAGACCGCCGCCATCCTGGCGGACATGGCCTGGCGCGGCGCCTTCCCCGACCAGGGGCACACCCGTCTGACGGGGATCAGCCCCCGCGTGGGGGAGGGGCTCATCCTCATCGACACCGCCGGAGTCGTCGAGTACGCCAGCCCGAACGCTGTGAGCGTCTATCGCAAGATGGGACTGATGTCGGATCTGATCGGTGAGAAGATCGTCCCGCTGACCTCGGCGTTGATGAACCGCACCGGAGGCCCGGTCGACACCTCCCTGGCCGCCCATTTCAAGTCACGGTTGTCCGAAGAGGCTGACATCGAGACCGACAGCGCCTCCGCGTTCATGCGCATCCTTCCCCTGACCAACCGCAAGGGACGCGTCGGGACACTGGTCGTGTGCCGCGACACCACGGAGATCAGGCGCAAGGAGCGCCAGCTGGTGACCAAGGACGCGACGATCCGCGAGATCCATCACCGGGTGAAGAACAACCTCCAGACGGTCAGCGCCCTGTTGCGCCTGCAAGCCAGGCGTATGAAGTCCACGGAGGCGCAGGGGGCTTTGGAGGAGGCCATGGCCAGGGTGCAAGCCATCGCCGTCGTCCACGAGATCTTGTCCTACTCCATGTCGGGCAGCGTGGATTTCGACGATGTCGCCGACCGCCTTCTGAAACTGACGGCCGACCTGGCCTCCGAGCGTGGCCATGTGAACGCTCGGAGGTTGGGCACCTTCGGGGAGATCCCCGCCGAGGTGGCGACGTCGTTGGCCTTGGTCATCACGGAACTCTGCCAGAACGCCATCGAGCACGGGCTGTCCGAGGGTGGTGGCACGGTCACCGTCACGCCTTCCCGGCATGACGACGGAAGCATCGAGGTTGCGGTGATCGACGACGGCCATGGGCTTCCCGACGGGTTCCAGGTCAACGACACGACGCGCACGAGCCTGGGGCTGTCCATCGTGACGACCCTCTTGCAGGACCTCCATGGGGACTTCTCGCTCGTCCCGAACCCCACCGGGGTCGGGGCTCGCGCCGTCGTGCGCATCCCTTTGTGAGGGTCAGCCCATCCGTAGACGAGAACGGGCGGCGCGTCTCTTCATCGACCGCCGTTCGTCCTCGCTCATACCGCCCCACACACCATGGTCCTGGCCGGCTTCGAGCGCCCAATGCAGACACTTCTCACGCACGGTGCAGCGTGCACAAACCTTCTTTGCCTCTTCGATCTGAAGCAGAGCCGGTCCGGTGTTTCCCACCGGGAAAAACAGCTCTGGGTCTTCTGTCAGGCAAGCGGCTTGATGTCGCCAGTCCATTGTTCTCCTTCAAGGGGTTGCTGCCGGGTTGCTTGAGTCCCCCGATTCGTCGCAACCGTACAAGGATGACATGCAGGAGACGAATATACAAGGGTTTGGGTCAAAAAGTCTGTATTTCCGCGACGGAATCTGGTCCCGCCGACGCCGTGTCACTGGAACGCGGCGGAAACCAGGTTCTTCTGCTCCACATCATGCAACTGGTGGGATCCCACGTCCGGCACGCACGAGCTGGGGCGATACACGCCGGTCAGCGTGATCGAACGGTCCAGCGGGTACTTGGCGACCTCGATGGGGATGTACTTTTCGAAGAGCAGCCACGCGCCCTGGTTCTCCGGCTCGTCCTGGACGTACCGGATGTCGGAGACGTGGGGGAACTTCGCGAACTCCTCGGCCAACTCTTCCCCGGGGATGGGGTAGAGCCGCTCGATCGCCACGATGGCCACCTGGCCGTCCAGGCCCAAGCGTGACCTCTCCTCGATCAGTTCCCACCGCAGCTTGCCCGAGCACAGCAGGATCGTGCGCACCTGGGACGTGTCGGTGATGGTCGGATCGGAGATCACAGGCCTCCACGAGCCATGGGTGAAGTCTTCGGGCTGCGAGACCGCGAGCTTGTTCCTCAGCATGGACTTGGGCGTGGCCACGATCAAGGGACGGTGCCACGGGGCGTACGCATGGGCACGCAGCATGTGGAAGTGGTTGGCCGGTTCGGACGGCTGGCACACGGTCATGGCGTTCTGCGAGCACAGCTGCAGCCACCTCTCCAGGCGAGCGGAGGTGTGGTCCGGCCCCTGGCCGTCATAGCCGTGGGGGAGGAGGAGCACCACGCCGGACTTCTGCTGCCACTTGGTCTCGCCGGAGGAGATGAACTCGTCGACCATCGCCTGAGCGGTGTTCGTGAAGTCGCCGAACTGCGCCTCCCACGCCACGAAGGCGTCGGGGGCGGCCAGGGAGTAACCGTACTCGAAGCCGAGGGCGGCGTACTCGCTCAACAGGGAGTCGAAGATGTCGAAGGGGCCCTGGGAGGACGTGATGTGCTTCAGAGGGACGTAGGCCTCGTTCGTGACACGGTCGACGACCGCGCCGAACCTCTGAGAGAAGGTCCCTCTCCTCGTGTCCTGGCCCACGATGCGAACCCGGCGGCCCTCCATGAGCAAGGAGCCCAAGGCGAGCATCTCCGCGGTCGCCCAGTCGATGGGTCCGTTGCGGATGTTGTCGGCGCGACGGTTGAGCTGGGTCAGCACGCGGGGATGGACGGTGAAGCCGTCAGGGAAGCGCACATGCGCGTCGGCGATGGCGTCCATGACCTCTTCGGTGACCGCCGTCTCGTTGGTGGTGGGCAGCTTGGGCGGATAGCTCGGCCGACGAAGATAGTCGCTGTCGCGGATGGGGGCGCTGTGGCCTTGGCTCTGGCGGACCTCGTCGAAGACGGCCTCCAGACGGCCACGGAACTTCTCCTCCACCAGATCGGCGTCGGAGACGGAGATGTCGCCACGACCGATGAGCGCCTCGGTGTACAGCGCGCGCACCGTCCGCTTCTGCTCGATCAGGTCGTACATCAGCGGCTGGGTGAAGCTCGGGTCGTCGCCCTCGTTGTGGCCGCGCTTGCGGTAGCACACGAGGTCGATGACGACGTCCTTGTGGAAGGCCTCACGATAGGCGAACGCCATGTTGGCCACCCGCACGCACGCGTCGGCGTCATCACCGTTGACATGGAAGACCGGGGCTTGGATGACCTTGGCCACGTCCGTGCAGTAGGTCGACGAGCGCGACTCGACGGGAGCGGTCGTGAAGCCGACCTGGTTGTTGATGACCACGTGGATCGTGCCGCCGGTGGTGTAGGCGCGAAGCTGCGACATCTGGAGCACCTCGTACGCGACTCCTTGCCCGGAGAACGCGGCGTCGCCGTGGATGAGGACCGGGACGACCGGGAACGCGCGTCCTGGCCGGGCATTGTCCTGCTTGGCGCGGGCGATTCCTTCGAGGACCGGGTCCACCGTCTCCAAGTGGGACGGGTTGGCGGCCACGGACACGTCGACGGAGAATCCGGAGGCGGCTGTGAACTTGCCCTGGGCGCCGAGGTGATACTTCACGTCGCCGGCGCCGGTGCCGGATGCCGGCTCGATGCCTTCCTCGAACTCCTGGAAGATCTGTCCGTAGGACTTGCCCGCGATGTTGGCGAGCACGTTGAGCCGCCCGCGGTGAGGCATGCCGATGCACACCTCTTCCAGCCTGTTGTTGGCGGCCAGGGTGCAGATCTGGTCCAGGATGACGATCGTGGACTCCCCGCCCTCCAAGGAGAAGCGCTTCTGCCCGACGAACTTCTTCTGCAGGAAGGTCTCGAAGATCTCCGCCTCGTTGAGACGGTCCAGGATGCGCATGTGCTCGGTGTGCTGGATGGGCTGGCGCGGGCTCTCCAGTCGCTCCTGCAGCCAGGTGCGCTGCTCATGGTCGACGATGTGCATGTACTCCACGCCCGTGGTGCGGCAGTACGCGTCCTGGAGGGTGGCCAGAATGTGGCGCAGTGAGAGGTACTGCCGGTTCTGGCCGGCCAGAGTGCCGACGGCGAACTCCCGGTCCAAATCCCACAGGGTCAGTCCGTGGGTGGCCAGTTCGAGGTCGGGGTGGGAGCGCAGGCGGTACATCAGGGGGTCGATGTCGGCCATCAGGTGGCCCAAGGAGCGATAGGAGTTGATCAACTCCACCACGCGAGCCGTCTTGGAGACCTGGTCCTGCCTGTTGGTGAAGATGTCCGTGTCCCAGGTCAGGGGGGCGTACGGGATACGCAGCGACTCGAAGATCCTCTGGAAGAAGTGGTGCTGCCCGGTGAGCAGTTGCTCGATGTACTGGAGGAACTCGCCCGACCCGGCGCCCTGGATCACACGGTGATCGTAGGTCGAGGTGATCGTCATGACTCGTGAGATGCCCAACTCGGACAAGCGGACCGGGCTGGCCCCCTTGAAGCCGGGGGCGAAGTCGATCGCGCCCACGCCCAGGATGAGGCCCTGTCCCTTCATCAATCGGGGAACCGAGTGGCTCGTCCCCACGATGCCCGGGTTGGTCAGGGACACCGTGGCGCCGGTCATGTCGCCGATGGTGAGGGTCCTGGAATGGGTACGGCGCACGATGTCGTCATACGCGGCGACGAACTGGGCGAAGTCCAAGGTGTCGGCCTGGTGGATCACCGGCACCATCAACTGGCGTGTCCCGTCGGGCTTGGACGAGTCGATGGCCAGCCCGAGGTTGACGGTGTTGGGGGAGATCGCCGTCGGGCCGTTGGCGTCGTCGTAGTAGACGTTCATCGACGGGATCGCCTTGAGAGCCTCGACCATGGCGTAGGCGATGATGTGCGTGAAGGAGATCTTGCCGCCACGAGTGTGGAGGAGGTGGTTGTTCATCTGCTCGCGCAGATCGGAGACGAGTTTCATCGGCACGGTGCGCACCGAGGTCGCCACCGGCATCTCCAAGGACTCGTTCATGTTCTTGGAGGTGCGCAGGCTCGCGCCCTTCAGGGGCACCATGCCCACATCCGGCACTGACCGGTCCGGGCGGATCGTGGGGTCGTCACGGTTGGCAGACAAACCCGCCTCCGGAGTCTGAGGGGTCTCGGCCGTGCGTCGGCGTTGGGGTTCGACCAGAGCCGGCCCCACGTCAGGCATGCTACGACGAGGCGGCGCGGACTCCTCCACGGGCGCGGCGGGCGCCGTCGTCGGCGGGGTGGCAGGTTGCGCCGGCGCGGGCTCGGCCTGCTCCGCGACGATCTGCGGGCTGGGCGCGGGGGAGGTGGCCTCGACTGTGGGGACCTCTTCGGCAACCGTCGCCTCGACCTGGTCGACCTGATCGGTGATCTGCTGATCCGTCGGCGACGCCTTCAGATTCTCGAAGTACGCCACCCACTCTTCTGGCACGGATTTCGGATCTTTTTCCCAGGCTTCACGCATGGTGTCTATGAACCATTCATTGGCGCCGGCATCGTTCATGGTCGAATACTCTCGTTCTCCCGGTAGTTGGGCAGGACGGTCCTGCACCCAACGTCGAGCCTATCGGCTGATTGACATCGTAGTCATGCAAACTCTCAGCGATGAGGATCGACTGGCGCCCCCAGGGCGATTCGAACGCCCGCACCCGCCTCCGGAGGGCGGTGCTCTATCCCCTGAGCTATGGGGGCCAGCGACCCATCATCTTAGCAGAGGTCAAGGCCCGGCGACGGCCAACTGGCACGAACCTGTACAGTTGACGCCATGACAGCAGTGGATGAGAACGCGGTCGAGACGGGTGCGCCAGCCTGGTTGACAGTGCCTGATGATGCGAACGCCCTCGATCCAGTCCTGTGGCCGACGAGCGCACGACGAGACGCGGATGGGCAGATGCTCATCGGCGGGTCAAGGGTTCAGTCCCTCATCGAGCGGTTCGGCAGCCCGGTGCACATCATCGACGAGGACGAGTTCCGTTCTCGCGCCCGGGCGTTCGCGACATCCTTCGCCGGATGGACTGTGTATTACGCGGGCAAGGCCTTCGTGAACCGCACCATCGCACGCTGGGTCGACGAGGAGGGGCTGAGCCTCGATGTGTGCTCCGGCAACGAACTGGCGGTCGCCCTGTCCACGGGGTTCCCTCCTGAGCGGATCGCCATGCATGGGAACAACAAGTCCATCGCCGAGCTCTCCGCCGCCATCGAGGCCGGTGTGGGCCGCATCGTGGTGGACTGCGTCGAGGAGATCGACCGCGTCGACGACCTCGCAGGCCGGTACGGTCGCGAAGCAGCGGTCCTCGTACGGGTGACCACCGGGGTCGAGGCACACACCCACGACTACATCGCCACGGCCCACGAGGACCAGAAGTTCGGTTTCTCCCTCCAGTCCGGCCAGGCGCTGGACGCGCTGCTCGCCTGTCATGCCGCGCCGCACATCCGCCTGCTCGGCGTCCACTCCCACATCGGTTCTCAGATCTTCGACACCGAGGGCTTCGCCGTCGCGGCTCGACGCGCCTTGGGGCTGATCCACGAGTTCCGCGCCCGTACGGGGACCCAGCTGGAGGAGGTGAACCTCGGCGGGGGGTTCGGCATCGCGTACACCGCCCAGGACGCCCCCTTGTCCCCGTCCGACCTCCATCGTGGCTTGTCGCAGATCGTCGAGCAGGTCCGGACCGATCTGGATCTGGGGCCCCTGCGGTACGCCATCGAGCCCGGCCGTGCCATCGTCGGACCCGCGGGCGTGGCGCTGTACACCGTGGGCGTGGTCAAGCCCGTGATCGTGGACCGGGGGAGCGTTCGCACCTATGTCGCGGTGGACGGCGGCATGAGCGACAACGTGCGCACAGCCCTCTACCATGCTGATTACACTGCGATCCTCGCCGGGCGTCCCTCGCACGCCGAGCCCAAGTTGGCCCGCGTGGTCGGCAAGCACTGCGAGTCGGGCGACATCCTCGTACGGGACGTGTACCTGCCCGCCGACCTGCGCCCGGGCGACATCCTGGCCGTCCCCGGGGTGGGCGCGTACGCCAGGGCCTTGTCGTCCAACTACAACCACGCCGCCCGCCCGGCTGTGATCGCCGTCGGGTCCGCCGGCGTGCGCCCGATCCTGCGCCGCGAGACCCTCGACGACCTGCTGGCCCTCGACATGGGACCGACGGGCCCACGAACCGGGCAGTCGGACAGATGATACAGTCGGCCATGGCGCCGACACGGTGGACGCCCCCGATGACACGGGCGCCAGGGAAGAAAGGAGCCCGGCTGTGGGCATGGAAGTGATGTGCTTCGATCTGGAGGGGGTCTTCGTGCCCGAGATCTGGATCAACGTCGCCGACCACACGGGCATCGACGACCTCCGGTTGACGACACGCGACGTCCCCGACTACGACCAGTTGATGAGACACCGGCTGTCCATCCTGGACCGCGAGGGCCTGACCATCGACGACATCCAGTCCGTCATCGCCACCCTGAGCCCCATGCCGGGCGCGCGGGACTTCCTCGACTGGGCGCGTTCGCAGTTCCAGGTCGTCATCCTGTCCGACACCTTCTACGAGTTCGCGGCGCCGCTCATGGACCATCTCGGCCACCCGGCCCTCTTCGCGCACAACCTGACCATCGACGAGAACAGGCGGATCGTCGGGTACGCCCTGCGCATGCCTGACCAGAAGAGGGCGGCCGTCGAGGCCTTCCGCAGCCTCAATTTCTCGGTCTTCGCCTGCGGGGACTCCTACAACGACACCGCTATGCTCCTGGCCGCTGATCGAGGATTCCTCTTCCGCCCTCCGGCCACCGTGATCGAGGAGTTCCCCCAGCTTCCCGTCACCTCGACGTACGACGACCTGCGATCCTCATTGATTGCCGCTTCGTCGCGAGACATCCACTGACAACCGGGTCGCACATGTGGTAAGCTAACCTCGGTTTGGGACGACATTCCCCCCTTGGTCGGCTTGTTCAAGCACGAAACCAGGAAACCAAATCCTAATTTCACGTCGTGGTCCTGCGGGTATCGTGCCACGATCATCATCTACGGAGAGGACATCCGTGACTGCAAACTTAGAGTCCATGCTTCTGCCCGAATTGCGGAAGATGGCTTCCGGACTAGGCATCACCCGAGTCACAGGCATGCGCAAATCGGAATTGATCGACAAGATCGCCAACGCCCACGGCGGCCAGGCCCCTTTGCCGGTCAACACGCCGCCCGCGCCTGAGCCCGCCGCCGCCCGGACCGCAGAACCCGTCCGTGAGTCGCACGCCCACGAGGGCTCGTCCATGGAAGCGCCCCGCAACCTTCGCCGACGCACCCGCAGGACGGGCTCCGAAGCCGACTCGAGCGTCTCTGACGAGGTCGGCGCGCGTCTGGCGGCCCTGGGCATGGACGTGGTCGAACCCTCCAAGAACGATGAGCACCTGTCCGAGTCCTCCAAGGACGACGACGACCTGTCCAACTCCCGTCGCAACCGGCGTCGCCGCAACCGTGATCGCCAGAACCGTCGTCGCGGCATCGACCGCATCGACACCGAGCCTCAGGTCATGGCCGACGATGTGCTGGCCACCGTGCGCGGCATCGTCGACGTCATGGAGGGGTACGCCTTCGTGCGCACCACCGGGTACCTGCCCAGCCCCGACGACGCGTACATGCCCCTGGGCATGGTCCGTAAATTCGGATTGCGCAAGGGCGACGTGGTCACAGGGTCGGTGAAGGTCCCTCGCGAAGGGGAGCGTCGTGAGAAGTTCAGCCCGTTCGTCGCGTTGGAGACCGTCAACGGCCAAGACCCCGAGACGGCCAAGGACCGCCCCGACTTCGCCAAGCTCACCCCGCTGTACCCCCAGGAGCGTTTGCGCCTGGAGACCGACCCCACCAAGATGACCGGACGCATCATCGACATGATCGCCCCCATCGGCAAGGGGCAGCGTGGGTTGATCGTCTCGCCGCCGAAGGCCGGCAAGACCATGATCATGCAGACCATCGCCAACGCGATCACCGACAACAACCCGGAAGTGCACCTGATGGTCGTCCTCGTGGACGAGCGTCCTGAGGAGGTCACCGACTTCCAGCGCACGGTCTCCGGCGAGGTGATTGCCTCGACGTTCGACCGCCCGGCCGAAGACCACACCACCATCTCGGAACTCGCCATCGAGAGGGCCAAGCGCCTCGTCGAGATGGGCAAGGACGTGGTCATCCTGCTCGACGGCATCACCCGTCTGGGCAGGGCGTACAACCTGGCGGCGCCCGCGTCCGGACGTATCCTGTCCGGCGGTGTGGACTCCGCCGCCCTGTACCCGCCCAAGAAGTTCTTCGGCGCCGCCCGTAACATCGAGGACGGCGGATCCTTGACGATCCTCGCGACAGCCCTGATCGAGACGGGCTCCAAGATGGACGAGGTCATCTTCGAAGAGTTCAAGGGAACCGGCAACATGGAGCTTCGCTTGCGTCGCGACCTCGCCGACAAGCGGATTTTCCCGGCCATCGACATCGACGCCTCCGGCACCCGCCGCGAGGAGTTGCTCATGAGCCGCGAAGAACTGGCGATCATCTGGAAGCTGCGTAGGGTCCTGTCCGGCATGGAGGACCAAGCGGCGCTCGAGATGCTCTTGAAGCAGATGCGCAAGACGCAGTCCAACCACGAGTTCCTGCTGCAGATCTCGCGCACCACCCCCAACTGATCCACCCATCAGTCAGGCGGCGCGGACCGACATGGTCGAACAGATGGCAATCTGCGCGTCCGCCTGGCATAATTGTCAGCCGATGCCGGTTCACGTCCTCCCGACCCGGCACCTTATCCAAGGAGAAGAAAATGAAATCAGGCATTCATCCTGACTACGTGGTCACCGAGGTGACCTGCACCTGTGGGAACCACTTCACCACCCACACCACCAAGACGACCGGTTCGATCCATGCGGAAGTCTGCTCCCAGTGCCACCCCTTCTACACGGGCAAGCAGAAGATCCTCGACACCGGAGGCCGCGTGGCCCGTTTCGAGCGTCGATACGGCAACCAGGCCAAGAAGGACTGACGACCAGGACGGCACCGGGCTCCATGCCCGGTGCCGTCGTGCGTTCGAGAAGGAACTATGGCTGGAACCCAAGACCTCGTCGACGAATTCCGCGAGTTGGAAGCCCGACTCGCGGATCCCGCTCTTCACACCGACATGGCCGCATCGCGGCGCGTCGGTCGTCGTTACGCCGAGTTGACCCCCATCGTCTCCACGCTCACCCTCAAAGACCAACTGCTCGCCGACATCGACGCCGCCCGTGAGCTCGCGGCCGAGGACCCGAGCTTCGCCGAGGAGGCGGACCGGCTCCTCGCCGAGTTGTCGGACGTGGACGACCGTCTCGCCCGTCTGCTCGCGCCGCGAGACCCCAACGATTCCCGCGACGCCATCATGGAGATCAAGTCTGGAGAGGGCGGGGAGGAGTCCGCCCTGTTCGCCAAGGACCTGTTCGGTATGTACGTGAAGTACATCGAGTCGCGCAAGTGGTCCGTCGACGTGCTGGACTCCCAGGAGACCGACCTCGGCGGGTACAAGACCATCGCCTTCGCCGTCAAGGGCCCCCAGGGGGACGAAGCGCCCTACGGGGCCTTGAAGTTCGAGGGCGGCGTGCACCGCGTGCAGCGCGTTCCCGTCACCGAGTCGCAGGGGAGGATCCATACCTCCGCGGCCGGTGTGCTGGTCATGCCGGATGTGGACGACGCCGAGATCCAGATCGACGAGTCCGACCTGCGGATCGACGTCTTCCGTTCCTCGGGGCCGGGAGGCCAGGGCGTCAACACCACCGACTCCGCCGTGCGGATCACCCACCTTCCGTCCGGCATCGTCGTCTCGTGCCAGAACGAGCGCTCCCAGTTGCAGAACAAGGAGTCGGCCATGAGGATGCTGAGGGCACGTCTGACCTCCCTGGCCGAGGAGGAGGCGGCGCAGTCCGCGTCGGCCGCACGGAAGTCCCAGGTACGCACCGTGGACCGTTCCGAGAGGATCCGCACGTACAACTTCCCGGAGAACCGGATCGCGGACCACCGCATCGGGTACAAGGCGCACAACCTCGATCAGGTCCTGGCGGGTGACCTCCAGCCCCTGATCACCGCCCTCCAAGAGGCCGATCTGGCGGAAAGACTGGCCCAGGCCACCCAAGGCACTCCATGACGACGCCCGCCCAGGCCGTCACCGCCGTCGCGACGGCGCTGACGCGAGCCGGCGTGGCCAGCGCCCCAGCCGAAGCTCGCATCCTTGTCGGGTTCGCCCTCGGCGTCGACCCGTCTCGCTTGATCCTCGCCCCGGTCCTGACAGCGGACCAGCAGGCCCACATCGACCGGCTCGTGGCCGAACGGCTGGGCGGATCCCCCCTGCAGCACGTGACCGGCCAAGCCCACTTCCGCACCGTGAGCGTCCGTGTGGGACCAGGGGTGTTCATCCCTCGCCCCGAGACGGAACTGCTCGCCGGGTGGGCTGTCGCACAGGTGGCGGCGGGCGCGCGCAGGGTCGTGGAACTGTGCGCCGGCTCCGGCGCCATCTCCCTGGCTGTGGCCACCGAGTCGGCGCCCGAGGAGCACTGGGCCGTCGAGGTGAGCGACGTCGCCTACGCGTACTTGGTCTCCAACCTGGCCGGGACGGGCGTCCACACCGTTCATGCGGACATGGCCCACGCCCTGGGCGACCTGGACTCCACTATCGACGTGGTCGTCGCCAACCCGCCGTACATCCCCCTGAGCGACCGCGACTCCTTACCCCGCGACGTCCACCAGGACCCCGACCTGGCCCTGTACTCCGGTGACGACGGCTTGATCCACACGCGGGTCGTGGCTGACGTGGCCTCGCGACTCTTGCGACCCGGTGGGGTCGTGGGATCCGAGCACGGCGACGACCAAGCCGACGACGTGTGCCGCGTCTTCGCCCTGGCAGGGTTCACCGACATCACCGCCCACGCCGACCTCGCGTCACGGCCCCGCTTTGTCACGGCGAAGAAGCCAGACGTGAAATGATGGACCCATGATCGACGACCTCGCGAGCGCTGTCCCCATCGACCACCCCGGATTATGGGAGATGGCCGGTCATATCCTCGACAGTGGCGGGTGCGTCGTGATGCCGACCGACACGGTGTACGGCATCGGCGTCCATGCCACCAACGCGGACGCGGTGGCCCGGCTCCAACAGGCCAAGGGACGCTCGGACCACTTCCCGCCTCCCGTGCTCGTGGCCGATCCCGAGGAGGCGTGGGCTCTGGTGAGCCGCGTCCCTGTGGAAGCCCGCAGACTCGCCGACGCTTTCTGGCCCGGACCCCTGACCTTGGTCCTGCCCACCGACCGGGCCGACCTTGCGTTGGCCGGCGCCACGGGCACCATCGGTGTGCGCGTCCCTGACCAGGACGGGTTGCGCGACCTCCTGAGGACCACCGGACCCTTGGCCGTCTCCAGCGCCAACAAACATGACTGTCCGCCGGCGACGACGGCGCAGGAAGCCGTCGAGCAACTCGGGGACCTGGTGGAACTGTACATCGACGGGGGAGCGACCCCCGGACCGGCCCCCTCCACCGTGGTCGACTGCGCGAGCGAACCGGTGCGCGTCCTGCGCGAAGGATTGCTCCCGACCGAGCTGATCATGTCCATCGCCGGAGCGGTCGATGCGTGAATACCTCCTCGTCTTCCTCGTCGGGGTCGCCGTCTGCTTCTGGCTGACTCCCGCGTGTCGTTCCCTCGCCCTGCGCATGGGCGCGGTCGCACGGGTGCGCGGGCGTGACGTCCACGACCACGCCACCCCCTATTTCGGGGGGCTGGCCATGCTCGGCGGCCTCGGCGCCGCGTACCTCATGGCGTCCAAGATGCCCTTCCTCAGCCGCTACGCCATCGTGTCGTCCGACTCCCTCGTCATCCTCGCGGGCGCAGCCGTCATCTGCGCCGTCGGCGTCGTGGACGACCTGTTCGAGCTCAACGCCCTGATGAAGGTGGCCGGACAGATTCTGGCGGCCGGAATCCTGGTGCTGGGCGGAGTGCGCATGCAGTGGATCCCGTGGCGTGGGGGCATCATCACCCTCGACCCGGCCGCCGGCATCCTCATCACCGTCTTCGTCGTCTTCGTCTGCGCCAACGCGATCAACATCATCGATGGGCTGGACGGCCTCGCCGCGGGGATCGTGGCGATCTCCGCCTCCGCCTTCTTCGTGTACGCCTACTGGTTGACGGTGGAGGAGGACCTCGCCAGGGCCACCACGGCCGCCCTCGTCACCGTCGTCATGTCGGGGATCTGCGTGGGCTATCTGCCGCACAACTTCCACCCTGCCAAGATCTTCATGGGCGACTCCGGCGCCATGCTCCTCGGACTGCTCTTCGCCGCGTCCACGATCTCGTTGACGGGCCAGATCGATCCGACCGTCCTGGACGACCGCTCCGGCTTGCTGGCCACGTACATCCCACTCCTGATGCCCATCGTCGCCCTGGGGCTTCCCTTCCTCGACATGTTCGTCGCCTACACGCGCCGAACATGGCAGGGCGTGTGGTGGTTCGTCGCCGACAAGCAGCACCTCCACCACCGTCTGCTCCAACGTGGCCACACCCACCTGGGGGCGGTCCTCATGATGTACGGCTGGACGGCCCTGCTGGCGTACTCGGCCCTGTTCCTGGGGATCTTCCCGTCCCCGGTCACCATCGCCATCGTCGCCGTCGTGGTGGCGTCCACCCTCATCTTCGTCATCGTCACCGGCCGCAAGACGTCGGTGTCCCACACCCGAGAGGACTCACCATGCGAACAGACCTGAACGACTCCCTAGCCCGGGTGGGGGTCAAACTCCTGATCGCCGGCGTCCTGGTGTCCCTCGTGGCCGCCGTGATCGGGATGGGCGTCCTCTGGCTGGCGTCGTCGCAGACGTCGGCTCTCACCTTGGGCCTCGGCGCCGGACTGGGGATCGTGGCCCTAGCCCTCGGCCAGACCATCCTCACACTGGCGTCGCACGCCTCGCCCATGGCCACCTTCGGCATCGGTATGGGGGCGTACGCCGCCGCTTTCATCCTCGTCGTCGTCGTGATGTCGCAGTTGAGCAAACACACCACCCTGACCATGCTCTGGGTGGCCATCGGCTTGATGCTGGCGGTCTTCTCCTACATCCTCGCCATCGCGATCACGTACCCCCGCTTGCGGATCCTGTACTTCTCGCCCGCCGACGCCGCCGAGTCGGAGGCCCCAAAAGACGAGAATTCGTGAGCTTTCTCACATCTTGTTTTGTACTAGATATCTCCCGTGCGCGTGAAATCACCCAACCCGCCCGTTCCCGACTTGCACGAGGGGTTCCCCTTCCAGCTAGGATAGGCCTAAGCTCGTTTCTCGACGCGGACAACCGCGTCCCGAGAATCCACACATTTCAGTGATGAATCCGATGAAAGGAGGGTCGATGGCGTACGGACCTATGGGGTTCAGCCTCTTGGAGGGCGCTGCCCCAACGTTCGGTGTGAGCGCTTTCGACTCCCAACCGCTCTTCCCCTCTGAGAACTGGCGCCTGTGCAACCCGGCCTCCGGTGAGGCCCCGGCCGACTGCGCCACCACGCACCCCCTGGCATGGACCGACATCTGGATCACCAACCACATCCTCATGGCCGTCATCGGCGCCATCCTGGTGATCGCGTTCTGGCTGATCGTGTCCCACAAGCCACAGGTCGTGCCGTCGAAGAGGCAATGGGCGGGGGAGTACGTCTACAACCTGCTGCGCAACGGCGTGGGCCGGGAGATCATCGGGGAGAACTACCACAAGTACGTCCCGTGGCTCGTGGCGTTGTTCTCGTTCATCATGATCAACAACCTCTTCGGGTCGTTCTTCCTGGTCATGTTCCCCACATTCTCTGTGATCGGCTTCGCATGGGGCCTGGCCTTGCTGTCGTACCTGCTGTACAACTACGTGGGCATCCGCAAGCACGGCTTCTTCCGGTACGTGAAGAACATGATCGTCCCCAATGACGTCCCCGGACCGCTGCTGATCCTCATCGTGCCGTTGGAGTTCCTCTCCAACTTCATCATCCGGCCCATCACTCTGGGCTTGCGACTCTTCGCCAACTTGTTCGCCGGGCACCTGCTCATCATGATCTTCGTGGTCGGCGGCTCGTGGCTGCTGACGTACACCGAGCACAACCTCGTGTACAACGTCGCCGGCGCGCTCTCCCTGCTCATCAGCTTCGGCCTCTTCGCGCTCGAGCTGCTGGTCGCCTATCTTCAGGCGTACATCTTCACTGTTCTCACTGCCCAATATGTGGCCTCTGCAGAAGCAGAGTCTCATTAGTTGAAAGGAAAGAAATGACACTGCTTGAGATCACAGGATCGCTCAATGTCATCGGATACGGGCTGGGCGCCATTGGCCCTGGCATCGGTGTGGGCTGGATCTTCGCATCCGTCATTCAAGGCACGGCTCGTCAGCCTGAGGCTCGTAGCGCCATGCTGAGCACCGCGTGGATCGGTTTCGCCGTGGTTGAAGCCTTGGCTCTGATCGGCGTCGCCCTCGCATTCGCCAGGTGATCATGAATCCGCTGGAAGGAACGGGGCCCTTGGGTCCCCTGCTCCCGGAGCATATCTCCGAGTTCGTGGTCGGGATCGTCCTGTTCATCATCATCTGCCTCATTGTGTGGAAGGTGATCGTGCCTCGATTCGAGACCATGTACGCCGAGCGTACGGAGTCCATCCGAGGCGGGATCGACAGGGCGGAACAAGCCCAAGCCGAAGCCGAGGCCGCGTTGGCGCAATACCGCCAGCGTCTCGCCACGGCAGACGACGAAGCCGCCAAGATCCGTGAGGCCGCCAAGCAGGCGGGCGCGCAGATCCAGGCCGACATGCGCACACAGGCTGAACAGGACGCCGCACGCATCGTCTCGTCGGCGCGAGTCCAGGTCGAGGCTGAGAAGACCGCAGCCATCGAAACCCTCCGCAAGGATGTCGGCACCATGGCGACGACCTTGGCCGGAAAGATCCTGGGCGAGTCCTTGGACGACGACGCGAGGGTCTCGAGGACTGTCGACTCGTTTATCAGCTCGCTGAGTGAGGATTCCCCACAGAAATGACCGACCAGAAAGTCACGCCCGGATCGACGCCAGACCAGGTCACACGTGACCTGAATCAGGTGTTGCGCGCGCTGCAAGCGTACCCCGCTCTGGCACGTGCGCTGATCGATCCGTCCGCCCAGGCGGAGAGCAAGTCCACGTTGATCGCCTCGGTGTTCGCCGGTATCTCCGACGAGACCAAGACGATCCTCGCCAAGGCCCTGACGACCTCGTGGGACTCCACCAAAGCCTTCATGGCATGGGTGGAAGCCACCGAAGTCGAGGCGGCATGGACGTGGGCCAAGAATGAGGGTGCTCTGGACGCCTGTTTGGACGAGGTGTTCTCCTTCGGACAGCTGATGGTCACCAACCATGAGGTGCGCGCAGCGGTCACCGACCGTCGCGTGGACGTCGAGCAGCGGCAGGCCTTGGTGCGGACCTTGTTGTCCTCCACCATGTCCGAGCCGGCCATCGACGTCGCCTTGGCCGCGGTGTCGTCCCGCCAAGGCACCATCGACGACGCGGTGCAGTCGTTCCTCCAGATCGGAGCCGATCTGGCTGACGCGCTCCTGGCCGTGGTGACCGTGGCCAGACCATTGCCTTCCCAGCAGAAGGCAGACCTGGGTGCCGCCCTGCAGGCGCGCCTGGGTCGACGAATCATCGTGGAAGAAATTGTGGACCCTGACGTACTGGGTGGGGTCCGCGTCGAATGTGGGGCGGAGGTCATCGACTCGACGATGACCGCACGTCTCGAGGCCGCACGCCGAGACTTCGCGTGAGGACAGGACTAAGAGGAGAATCAATGGCTGAACCAACCATCAAGGCAGATGAGATTCGTCGTGCCCTTGACATGTACATCCAAGACTTCGCCGTGGCGGCAGCCACAGGCACCGAGGTTGGCTATGTGACCAGCTCTGGCGACGGGATCGCGCGTGTGGAGGGTCTGCCCTCCGCGATGGCCAACGAGCTGCTGGAGTTTTCCAACGGGGTACGCGGGATCGCCATCAACCTCGACGAACGCGAAATCGGCGTCGTGGTGCTCGGCTCGTCCGAAGGCATCGAAGAGGGCTCCGAAGTGCGTCGCACGGGTGAGATCCTGTCGGTGGCCGTGGGCGACGGTTACCTCGGTCGCGTCGTGGACGCGATGGGCAACCCCATCGACGGCCTCGGTCCCATCCAGGACATCGCCGGCCGACGCGACCTCGAGTTGCAGGCGGCCGGCGTCATGGACCGCCAGTCTGTGAAGGAGCCCCTCCAGACCGGCATCAAGGCCATCGACGCGATGATCCCGATCGGTCGTGGTCAGCGCCAGCTGATCATCGGCGACCGCAAGACGGGCAAGACCGCCATCGTCGTGGACACCATCATCAACCAGCGCGCCAACTGGGAGTCCGGGGACCCCAAGAAGCAGGTCCGCTGCATCTACGTCGCCATCGGCCAGAAGGGGTCCACGGTCGCCGAGGTGCGCGCCTCCCTGGAGAAGGCCGGCGCGTTGGAGTACACCACGATCGTGCACGCTCCCGCGTCCGCGCCCGCTGGCTTCAAGTACATCGCCCCCTACGCCGGCTCGGCCATCGGCCAGCACTGGATGTACGAGGGCAAGCACGTGCTGATCGTCTTCGACGACCTCACCAAGCAGGCCGAGGCCTATCGAGCCATGTCCCTCCTGCTGCGTCGTCCCCCGGGTCGTGAAGCGTACCCCGGCGACGTGTTCTACCTCCACTCGCGTCTCCTGGAACGCTGCGCGAAGCTCTCCGACGCGTTGGGCGGCGGCTCGATGACGGGTCTGCCGATCATCGAGACGAAGGCCAACGACGTGTCGGCGTACATCCCGACCAACGTGATCTCGATCACCGACGGCCAGATCTTCTTGCAGTCCGACCTGTTCAACGCGAACCAGCGCCCGGCCATCGACGTGGGCATCTCCGTGTCCCGTGTGGGTGGCGACGCCCAGGTGAAGGCCATGAAGCAGGTCGCCGGCACGCTGAAGATCTCGTTGGCCCAGTACCGCGACATGCAGGCGTTCGCCATGTTCGCCTCCGATCTGGACGACACCTCTCGTCGCCAGTTGGAGCGCGGGTCGCGTCTGATGGAGCTTCTGCGTCAGCCGCAGTACTCCCCGTACCCGGTCGAAGAGCAGATCGTGTCCGTGTGGGCAGGGTTGAACGGCTTGCTGGACATCGTCCCCGTGGACGATATCCTGCGGTTCGAGCGCGAGTTGTTGGACTACATGCGTCGGGAGACCTCGGTGCTGTCCACCATCGCCTCCACCTTGCTGTTCACGCCCGAGACCCAGGACGAGGCGCGTTCGGCGATCGACAAGTTCGGCCATATCTTCCGCACGTCGGACGGCAACCTGCTCATCAGCGACGATTTCTCCGCTGATCCGATCTCGCGTGAAGATGACATCGACCAGGAGAAGATCGTGACCGGGGGCCAGAGATAACATGGCTGCCAGTCTGAGAGAGCTTCGGGAACGGAACAGGTCAGTACGAGCGACCCAAAAGATCACCCGTGCCATGGAGCTGATCGCCGCGTCCCGGATCACGAAGGCCCAGGCCGCAGCGCGTGCGACGTTGCCGTACACACGGGAACTCAACCGCGCCGTGGCTGCGGTGGCCTCCTATTCTCGGGTCGCCCATCCTCTGACCACTGAGCGTGAGACGTTCAAGCGCTCCGCCATCCTGGTCATCACGTCGGACAGAGGCCTCGCCGGCCCCTACACGTCGAACGTGATCAAGATGGCGGAGAGGCTGACGCAGACGCTGCTCGACGAGGGACGCGAGGTCGTCACCTATATGACGGGTCGCAAGGGGATCGCGTACTACGATTTCCGTCGACGCCCGCTGGAGAAGACCTGGGCCGGATTCTCCGACAAGCCGACCTACGCGGACTCCGACGCCATCGCGGACGAGTTGATCTCGCGGTTCCTGATGGATCCCGAGGACGGGGGAGTGGACGAGATCCAGGTGGTGTACACGCGCTTCGAGTCGATGCTCGTGCAGACCCCCCGCGTCCGTCGGATCCTCCCCTTGCACGTGGTTCGCGACGACGCCCCTCGCGAGCTGATGCCGCTGTACGTTTTCGAGCCCAACGCCGAAACCGTGCTCGACGCCCTGCTGCCGCTCTATGTGCGCAACAGGATCCATTTCTATATCATGCAGGCGGCCGCCAGCGAGCTCGCGAGCAAGCAGAAGGCCATGAAAGCCGCCACCGACAATGCCCAAGATTTGATTGAAACCTTGACCCGGCAGACCAACCAGGCACGCCAGGCCAAGATCACCCAAGAGATCACCGAGATTGTGGGCGGCGCGTCAGCGCTCGCCGAAGAATGAGGAGCGAAAGATGACAGACGCACAAAGCACAGCACCCGGTCTGGGTCGCGTGGTCCGTGTGATCGGACCTGTGGTGGATGTTGAGTTTCCCCCTGATCAGATGCCGGACATCATGAACGCGCTGAAGGTCACGGTCGGCGCCAAGGACTCCGCACGGGAGATCACCTTGGAGGTCGAGTTGCACGTGGGCGACAACATCGTCCGCGCCATCTCGCTCAAGCCGACCGACGGCATGGTGCGTGGCGCCCAGGTCCGCGACACGGGAGCGCCGATCTCGGTGCCCGTCGGCGACGTGGCCAAGGGCAAGGTCTGGAACGTGACCGGCGAGTGCCTCAGCGAGGACATCTCCGGGATCGAGATCAAGGAACGCTGGCCGATCCACCGCGACCCGCCCCCGTTCGACGCTCTCGAGCCCAAGACGCAGATGCTGCACACGGGCATCAAGGTCCTCGACCTGCTCACCCCGTACGTCCAGGGCGGCAAGATCGGCCTGTTCGGCGGCGCTGGCGTGGGCAAGACCGTTCTGATCCAGGAAATGATCTACCGCATCGCCCACAACTTCGGCGGCACCTCGGTGTTCGCTGGTGTGGGGGAGCGCACCCGTGAGGGCAACGACCTCATCCACGAGATGATCGAGGCCGGGGTCATGAAGGACACCGCGCTTGTGTTCGGCCAGATGGACGAGCCGCCGGGAACGCGTCTGCGCGTCGCCCTGTCTGCTCTGACGATGGCCGAGTACTTCCGTGATGTGCAGAACCAGGACGTGCTCCTGTTCATCGACAACATCTTCCGCTTCACCCAGGCCGGTTCTGAGGTGTCCACCCTGTTGGGCCGCATGCCCTCCGCCGTGGGCTACCAGCCGAACCTGGCCGACGAGATGGGCCAGCTGCAGGAGAGGATCACCTCCACGCGAGGCCACTCCATCACCTCGATGCAGGCCATCTACGTCCCCGCGGACGACTACACCGACCCGGCGCCGGCGACGACGTTCGCCCACCTGGACGCGACCACGGAGCTCAGCCGCGACATCGCGTCGCGTGGTCTGTACCCCGCCGTGGACCCGCTGACCTCGTCCAGCCGTATCCTCGACCCGCAGTACATCTCACAGGAGCATTACGACACGGCCGTGGAGGTCAAGAGGATCCTGCAGCGCAACAAGGAGTTGCAGGACATCATCGCCATCCTCGGTGTCGACGAGCTGTCCGAAGAGGACAAGATTGTCGTGGCCCGTGCCCGTCGTCTGCAGCAGTTCCTGTCGCAGAACACGTACATGGCGGAGAAGTTCACCAACGTGCCCGGCTCCACCGTGCCGTTGGAAGACACCATCGAGGGCTTCAACATGATCTGCCGCGGCGATGTGGACAACATCCCTGAGCAGGCGTTCTTCAACGTCGGCGGCATGGACGACGTGATGAAGAAGGCGGCCGAACTGAAGCAGGAGAGCAGATAATGGCTGAGACCTTCTGGGTTGAGATCGTCTCCGCTGACCGGCTCGTCTGGGAAGGCGAGGCGAGCCAGCTCGTGGCGACGACCACGGAGGGCGAGATCGGGATTTTGGCTCGTCATATCCCACTGATCGCCACCCTGGCGCCCGGTCGGGCTGAGGTGACGGCGGCCGATGGCACCCGTCACATCGTCGCCGTGGAAGGGGGGTTCGTCTCCGTCACGTTGACCCGCACGGCGATCATCTCCCCGTACGCCCAGATGGCCGGCGACATCAACGTCGCGGAAGCGCGGCGCGCCCTGATCGATCTGGCAGCCCAGCGGGAGGCCGGAGACAACACGATGGCCACCAAGCAGGCGTACCACCGCGCGCAGGCGCAGGTCAAAGCCGCGGAGAGCCATGATCCGTCCCACGCGAGCGTGTAGGACACAGACATACAGGGGTAGCACCCCATGACATGGTCCTCGTCGAGTCACTGATTCGGCGGGGACCATGTCTTTGTGCTTGTGGTGAGGGGGATCACAGGGCATGGGGGTACGATGCTCAGGTCCGGTGTGGGATCCGGGTGGAGGCGGCGCCGCGATGGCGGGGGAGTGAGGGGATCCGTGTGGAGGCGGGAGAACGTGGGGGAGTGGGGCCTTAGTTGTCGGTGAGAGGAAGCGGCTGGCCGATGTCCTCCAGGAGCTGACGGAACCAGGGCTGGGTGACGTCGAAGGGCTTGGCGCCGGCGATACGTGAGAACGCGATGGCCTTGAGCGTGTCATCGTCCTGCTCGTCGTGTCCGATGACGCCGGACACGCCCGCCAAAGCGCAGTCCACGGCCATGTCCGTCATCGACGCGATCAGCACCAGGTCGTACTCGTTGGCGGCGGCGGAGCGGGAATAGTACCCGGACTTCTGCACCATGACCTTCTCCGCGCCGATCATCGACGCGAACTGACGGGCGAACCATTCGCCGGGGTTGATCTTGTCCAACTGGACGTGGCCGAACGCGTCGCGGGGGACCGTCTCGCCCCTCTCTTCGAGCTCGTGCACGATGGTCTCCACGCCTGCGCCTTCGGACAGGAAGATGTTGACGTTGCCCACTGAGTTCATGACAGCCTTGAGCCGCAGAGCCTCGGCCTCGATGTCGATCTCGGCCTCGGGGACGAAGACGGCGTGGATGTCCCATGCGGCCTGCGACAGGCCGATCTCGGGCAGCCACTGCGCCTGGGTGACCCAGTCGCGGTACTTGCGAGCGGCGGCGGCCGTGAGCCACCCGCAGTGGCGTCCCATGACCTCGTGGATGATCAACTGGCGCGAGGCCGAGTTGTGCTCGGCCAAGACGTTGCGGGCGAAACCGGCGGCCATCTCCGCCGCGGTGTCCGCCCCCAGGGACTGGCGGATGGGAATGATGTCGTTGTCAATGGTCTTGGGCAGTCCGACGACCGTCAGGCCGTAGCCGTTCTCGGCCAGGTAGGCGGCCAGGTCGGCCGCCGTGGTGTTGGTGTCGTCGCCTCCGATCGTGTGGAGGACGTCCACGCCATCCGCCACGAGGCGTTCAGCGGCTTTCTGAAGCGGATTCTCCCCTTCGAGGCACAGGCCTCGCTTCACCAGGTCGGCCACGTTCGTCAATTTCACACGGGAATTGCCGATGGGGGAGCCGCCGTACCTGTGCAAGAGGTGCGCGTTCGCCCGTACAGTGTCCGTCACATGGATGAAGTCGCCGCTCAGCAGCCCTTGATATCCGTGGCGATAGGCGATGATCTCCGTCTCGGGAGACACCTGCGTGTACTTCTGGATCAACCCGCCCACGGCAGACGACAGACAGGGCGCGAAACCTCCAGCAGTCAGAATGGCAACTTTGTGACCCATGGAAACCTCTTTCATCGAGATGCTGGCACACTGTGGCCAGCTCTCATCATCCTAACGGAAATTCCCACCGTGGGTACGCTGGCGGCGTCCACTATCTAGATATGGAGGAGACCGCGTACCACGATGACGATCAGACCAGCGAGGCTGGTGACATGGACGCTGACACGCGTATCGCACCCCTGAGGGGGCATGTCGGGAGTGCACAGTGGAGACATGGTCGATGTGATGGGGACGAATGGAACCACGAGGATGACCACAGCAGTGACAACCCAGACCACACGTCTTGCGCGTGAGGAAAGTTGCTGATACCTGTGTCGCATGGGTGGTGACTCCTTTGTTCGCGCGGAGCATCCTACGGATATAGAGCCGCGATACCGAGGGCATCGCCATACCCGAGGTCACGTTGACCCGTCTCACAGGGGCCCGAAGCCGGTTTCATGACGAGCCCGCTGGATTGATCGACGTGGCCTAGGCCGAACGAATGCCCCATTTCATGGGTGGCAACCCCTCGAAGGTCATACACGTTCCCGGAGCAACCTAGTGAAACATTCCATGAGTAATTCGAGTTGTATTTCTGGTCTGACTTAACTGGGAGTGAAAGAAGCCGCCAAGTGCAAGTGGCTGCGAGGGTCCCGGTAGGGAGAGGGCCAAAGCCAACGATACTCTGACCACCGATTGAAAAACCGCACGTCAGGTCGGCGTTCACGAGGGGAGTGTCTGATGTTGTGCCCTGATACTTGCTGGTGGCATTGCTTCGCAGTGTTGTGTTACAGACCGACATGAAGCCACCCCACCGAGAGCCACCCGCTTGGAGTTGATCCAATGCAGAACTACTGGGTTGATTCTCCGAGTTGTACTTCCATCCGTAAGAGCCGGCCCAACTGAAACCAAGCAGGTTATATGAGTCGGTACAGGATGCGCGGGTGGAGCTAGAATTCATTCTGCTTTCGATTTCCGCCTGGGCAATGGCGTCACCCAAGAGGACGGTCACCTCTCCACTTCTGGAGCGATCGATACTTACGTCATTAGCCGAGTCTTCCCCTTCGACAACCAATGTGTGGAGTGTTACTGAATACCCGGGATCAGGAATCGGGAACTGTCGACCATCGGGAAGCTCGATTGCCGAGACCTTGTAGGAACAGCTGGTGGAAATGGTGCTCAGATCACTGAGACGGATCGTGTTTGGTATGGAACACGCCGACTCGGCTTGGGCTGTGCTTGGCGTGGACAGGCCCACACTGCTCAGTAGGGCAGCTGACCCGATGGCGAGGACGACCACCTTAGGTTGCCTTGTTGTCTTCTTGCTCTCCAGACCCCCATGGAGAGTTGGCAAATACTGTGTGTACATCATTTGTCGCTTTCCAGTCGTGGAATTCTTTGGATAGTGGGCGGTCAGTAGGTGAAGGCCGGAGACTGACAGTCGTGGTGTCGCCTCGCATCCAGGTGCGTCAATCGCTTGACCCTGGCTCCAAGTTATCGATTCAGTTCCTACTAGTCAATAGATTCGAGAGGGGAGGGCGATTTATTTAAGTGCTTGTCATAGGGAGATTCTCTATAGTTCTCACCCAAAGAGACCACAAATGTGAGGTGCCGCGACACATGGCAGCCATGTGCGCCGTAGTGCAAGTGGAGATTGTCTGGTTGGGGACTATGACACGAGGGCTACGCCGAATGGATTCCGGACAAGACGTAACCCCGGCGATGTAGCCGAGGCTGTCGACGACGGTCGAATAGTGAGCCAGTGGCGACGGTCGAAAAGTGAGCCACCTGACCATGATTGGATAGGTGATCACAGTGGATGATTGGGCGCAGATCAGGTATCTGGCGCGGAGTGAG
>Ga0123357_10000563_pt1 | contig 36593 bp, 30 predicted proteins | sample TergutEmb28metaG_FD_89873 | JGI IMG/M metagenome (GOLD analysis project Ga0123357, IMG submission 89873) | Embiratermes neotenicus P4 segment gut microbial communities from Petit-Saut dam, French Guiana - Emb289 P4 | ecosystem: Host-associated > Arthropoda: Insects > Digestive system > Gut ... | reverse complement strand
CCCCCCCCCCCCCCCCCAGTTTAACATTGGCTTCAATTCATGTGTGATGTGCGTGACGCGGGCATGTTCCGCGCGCTCCACGAAGTTTGATCGCGACTCTCGGATCGCCGCATGGCAATGTGGGGGGGGCCGACACCAGAAAAAATCAATCAGAGCCGAGAGCGTAAGCTCACGCAGTCATGAGCACAATCGCACTGCGCGAGCTGACGCTCGCGGCTCTGATGTTATTGCATTTGCCCATTCGAGCGTGACCGAAGGAACGTTTACCGATTTATCCATCGAACCAGGAGGCGGTGGATGGATCCTTTTTCTTTTTCCTCCTGCGAACCAATAGGAGATTTGGTATGCCCGGAATGTTGATGGAACCTCGTCGTGCTTTTTTCAAGAAGACGAACAAAGCGTCGGGTGCAGCCCCGTGGTCGTCGCCATCATGGCGAACAGAAACCGCAGGCGTGAATCGGGACATCCGTGTGGCTAGTAGTTGTGCTTATAATAGCTGCTATTCCAATTGTGATGGAACCTGTGATAGCACCTGTGCCGGCGGTTGCAAGCGCAACAATTACAACTATTAATTCTCCTCATTTTCCTTCCAAATGGCAGAAAACAACAGTTGAGCAATATGTCTTGCGAAACGACCGGAGCGGCGTGAGCCAAAAGATCCGCCGCCCGGTTGTTTCGCAAAGATATCAAGTAAACATTTGTGTGTAATAGTAACACGGTTTCCGTCCACAAAACTTTCAAGCCAGAGTATAACCAGATGACTCATCCTCACGAGCCAGTTGAAAAGACAGACATTCAGTTGACCCGGAAGATCAACGCTTGGGGAGAAGACAAGGCCCGCAATATCACGTTCATTCTCACGGAGAATTGCCAGCTCCGGTGCAAGTACTGTTATATCTGCGGCAAAAACTCTTTTACTGTCATGACCTTGGCAACTGCTAGGAAGAACATTGATTACCTGCTCTCCCATCGTAATATTTTCAATGAACAGAGGGTCATTTGGGAGTTCATCGGCGGAGAACCCCTGCTGGAAATCGGGCTTCTGGATCAAATATGCGATTATCTCAAACTTCGCATGTATGAGCTGGATCATCCGTGGTTTGACAATTATCGTATCAGTTTGTCCACGAACGGGCTTCTTTACGATCATGTGGACGTGCAGCGTTTCATCGAAAAAAATGGAACACACTTGAGCATCGGGATTTCCATCGACGGCACAAAAGAAAAACACGATATGCAACGTGTTTATCCGGATGGAAAAGGGTGCTATGACGAGATTGTGCGTCAGATTCCGCTGTGGCAGAAGCAATTCGCGGCGAGTCATACGAAAGCGACGATTTCTCATGATGATCTTCATTTGGTCAAGGATTCCGTTTTGCATCTCTGGAATCTCGGAATCCATGAAGTCGCCATGAACGTCGTTTTTGAAAACGTCTGGCAAGATGGGGATGACGGGATTTTCGAGCAACAATTGATCGCTCTGGCAAATACAATCATTGAGCAGCAATTGTATGCCGAAAATAAATGTACGTTATTCGACCGATCTATCGGATTTCAGATGGATCGCCAGTTACAAAACGAGAATTGGTGCGGTGCCGGGAGAATGCTTTCCATCGATACGAAAGGCAACTTCCACCCCTGCATCCGTTTCGCACAGTATTCATTGGAAAAGAAAAAAGAAATTACCGTCGGGAATAAAGAGGTCGGTTACGATCTGAACAAACTCCGTCCGTTCCTGACTTTGACGCGTTGCAACCAGTCTCCGGCCGAATGTCTTGACTGTGAGGTTGCTTCCGGTTGTGCTTGGTGCCAGGCATATAACTATGATGCCGCCGACACGGACACGATTTTCCAACGAGCGACGTACATCTGCAAATTGCACAAGGCCCGAGTGAGGGCGAACAATTACCTCTGGAATAAGCTTGACCGTATCGTGCCGCCACCAGAAAAAGATATTCGCGTGCAAAATCTCCGCGTGCGCAAAGGTATGCAATCGCTGATGGTCTTGGCGAACAGCTCGGCCTCGTCATTCTGCCATTATCCGTCGCCGAATTCGGAAAAGCCCGGCGAAAAAATGTCGGTCGAAACCCTCCAAAAACTGGTCTATTACGGCCTCACGAACAATCTCACCCTCAATGTCATCGTCGGCAACGAGCCGCTTTCCCCGGAATTTCGCAACGCTTTGAACGAGTGCGATCACGTTCTCCTGAGGCCGATCGCCGCGAAAGAAAATCATGCGGCGGATACCTCGCTGGATGTCTTCGATTTCGAAACAGATACCTGGAACGATAGTTTCAGCGGAACCTCGCTGATTTTGCGGATGAACCGGGAGAATCTTCCGAAGCTGCCGGACTGGCTGGCGAAGCACTCGCTGGCTTACGATCGCATCTCCTTGTTCATTAAAAATCTGGCCCAGGCGAACGAGGAGGATTTTACCACGTATCGTTCCGTGCTCGAATCAGTCGCCGCCTGGTTGCCGGAGCGGGAGGAGAAAAAGCCGTTGGAACTGTCGTTCCTGACCGATCGGCTGATGCTCACGGAGCCGAACCATTGCGACGCGGGGATCAAACATCTGACGGTCTCGCCGGACGGCGGTTTTTATCTCTGCCCCGGATTTTATTATCTGGGCATTTCCGAAGCGAAGCCAAATTCAGCCAATCCGCGAAAAATCACGGACATCGATACCGTCTTGAAAACGCACGAAATCCCGATCAAGAATAAACAGCTTTTGCAACTCGATCACGCGCCGATCTGTGAAAAGTGCGATGCGTATCATTGCAAACGCTGTATTTTCCTGAATCGCGAGACGACGTTGGAGGTCAACACGCCATCGCGGCAACAATGCGTATACGCGCATCTGGAGCGGAACACTTCCCGGACGTTAATCGAGCCGCTGTTCCTGAAGGAAGACGTCTCGATTCCCGAAATCGATTACTTGGATCCGTTCGACAAATTGATGAAGAAAGACAAACCTCAAGGGAAAGTCGAAGAATGTTGAAAATACGGATACACAACGCAACCAGAGGGAGTTTCAAACCATGAATAAGAAGATCGTCGGCCGCGTGACTCCGGAGCAGCGCAGTGAAATCCAGAAGCTTTTCGAGCGGCGCAATTCGCTCAAGGAGCTGTTTATGATCGTTGATCCCAAGGATCAGACGCTTTATGAGAAAGTTGTCGCCGACATGGGAGCGACCGGCACGAAGTTCCAAAAGTGGTGGGACGATCGAGCTGCGGAGTATCACTGGGAGAGCAGTAAAACAGGCAGTTGGGAAATCGATTTCAATACGTGTGAGATATTTTTGCTGGAGCGGGAAGAATGCGGTTGCGTACAAAAGTAACGTTGTGTGCTCTCGTCGTGGAATCACTACGCGCTGCCTGACAGTCGTGTTTCGGATGGCGTGCTGGAGTCCGTCGTGCCCAGGGATTGCAATCCCTGGGCTTTTTGGGGTTGTGTTGGGGACATGGGCGGGATGCCCATGCAGATGGGTGTTGAGGTGGGGAATCGACGGTATAATGCCGGAAAGACAATTCACTAACGAGCTTTCTTGTGAAGGAGCTTGAGCATGAAGTATTCCGTAACGGGTGCGAACAAGGAAACCGGGGAAGATGTGCAGATTGTGTTGACGGCTACGAGCCGGCATGAGGCTGAACAGGCGGCGGTCCGACAGGGAATCATGGTCGCGGAAATCAAATTGCTGATGGAAGAGAAGGACACGTCGGCGTTGTCGATGGACGATGACGGGCCGGGAGAGGATGGGGGCGAAGGTGATACGGGGTACTGGAAAGAGGCCAAGAGCAAGGAGGGAGGAGGGAAGGAGAGTCACGGGACGATCACGATGAGTGCGAATTCGCCGTCGGGCACGGCAAGCACGGGGGCGGCAGGGCAGATGCAGGGACAGGCCAAAGCGGGTGGGATGGAATATCATATCATCATGAATCAGGCGATGTATTTGCTGGAGACGGCGGTGAACAAGTTTCTGGCGGACGGATGGGAACCGGCGGGAGGACTTACCGTGGGCATCAGCAACAATGCGATGCAGTATTTTCAGGCGGTCAAGCGGAAGAGGAAGGAAGGGGGAGAGGGGCAGGAGGAGCCGAAGCATTGAGTTACTTCCCAAGGTCCTTTTCTGAAACAAACTTGTACGATCCGCCGTTCTTCCTGGCCAATTCCTTGAGCTGGTCTTCGGAGGTCGGATCATTGATGACGAACGCGAGGGTGTTCACACGTACTTTCCTGGCCTTGTTCAAGCGGTTCGTCACGATGTCGATCAGTCGCGGATCAAAGCGGCCGTCGGTCAAGAAGCAAATTTCTTCCGGTTGCATTGCAAACGCCGCTTCGAACGCCTTCAGGGCCGGATCCAGCAGGTCGTCGTTCATCCCCTGTGCCCGGAAATTCTGCAGTTTTGAGGCGAAATCCTTTTTCGTTTCCGTCGTCGCTCGCTGCAACTGCGGAAAAATGACCGACTCACGTTCCGAGAACATCACCACGCTGAAGGACTGCACCGGAAGCATGGCATTGACCGCCCGAATCGCCTCCTGACGCAGAAAATCAAACGTATCGAGCATCGAACCCGAATGGTCCAGGATATACACAATCTTTTTGGCCGACGGCAGCCCGTAAAACTTCGTTCCGATCCTCCCGCCAAGGTTCGGCACCCCGTACGGCGCCAGCACGCCCCCGGCCCCATTCCCCGCACCGCCTGGTCCTTTCCCAACATGTGCGTCTGTTCCGACGGCAATCATGTTCGCCATGTAATCCCCCGGGCCACCACTGAGCATGCCCGCCACATTGTCCAGCGATTCCGTCTGCGCCCAACCATCCGTCGTGGTAAACTTGAGGTTCTGCGCCGTATTACTCTCCAGATTACCAGTTCCCTTATATTCCACCTGCTGCAAGTTGCTCGCGTCCGGAACAAACATCGGAATCACGATCGGTACCGTGTCATCCACCGCCTGATGCACACTGACGTACAACACGAACGCAAATACCAGAAACAGCCCCAGGTGCCCCGTCACGCTCACCGACCACGGAAACACCGCCTCCAGCCACGCCGGCATTCCGACATCTCCCTGTTCCTCCAACGGATTGTTTTCCATCTGTGCATTGATTTGCGTCGCTTGTGTCATAAGGCACCTCCATCACTTTCACGCCACGGACCTGCATTGAACGCTGCGTTTGGCATTCAGAGTTCTGCTTAGGCAACCCCTGTGCCGCAGCACGAAATCTCCCATTCCGCCCAAATCCGCTCTCCTTTTCCAAGGGAACTCCGCTATCCACCGATACTTACGGCTTTTCCTTCCCCCATCGCCTGCCCGCCCTTTCCTCCTTTCCCCCCTCGTTCTGCTGACAATTCTGTCAACCACTCCGCTGTCACATGCCACCGCTGACACATTTAATAGCCTTGCGTTTCCACGCAAGGCTAAATGCCCCGCATTCAAGGGACGTCCCCAAACCGCCGATGATCACCGTGTATCTTGCAATTTCTCGCTGACGGTGCGCTATGGAAAATCTCAAGAGTGACGTGATGGAAATCGAAAACAGCGGCGGCATCTGCATCGTGCTTATCCAGCCCCGCGAACTCGATTCCGCACGGGCCGAGGAACTCTCTTCGCATCTCCTGGCGCTCCTCAACGAAGGCAACGGCAAGAAATTCCTGCTCGACTTCGATTCCGTCCGCTACATGGAATCCGCCTGCCTGGGCGCCCTGGTCACTTTCGTCAAAGAGCTCAGCCGCCGCGACGGCAAAATCGTCATCGCCAACGTTTCCGAAAACGTCCGTTTCCTTTTCGCCGTCACCGGCCTGGACAAGATTTTCCCCATCTACCGCGACGTCCCCACCGCCATGGAAGCGCTGTAAAAATCATCCGAGCTGCAATCGTAAGATTGCGATGACAAGAGCGCCATAGGACAAACCGCAATCTTACGATTGTGGTTCTGATGGCATTGTTTTACTCTGACTCCGGCGTCAGCGGCGTATGCGTCTGATCCGACGGCACGTGATGTTCCACGGCAACATCATTCCCCCGAGCCTTGGAAGGCCCTATTCCGCTCACCACCAAGCGTAGCGTCATGCTCATTGCCACCGCCACCACCACCGTCGTGAACATAATCACAAACGCAGGATCCATACCTTGTACTTTGGATTTGTCTGCCGATGACGACATGGCGGCCTCCTTACCCCCCTTATCGACCACCGCCACGCCATTTGTTGCACAATTCCGTCAGCCCCCGGCAGAGCCGGGGGCTAACTTCTGGTTTCTAACTGCTGGCTTCTTTATTCGAACATTTTCATCTGGTGCCGTTCCAGGCCGAACTTGCTCAACTGCATGTCCACGGGGATCGGATAATTCCCCGACCAACACGCCGTGCAGTAATGGTCCCCCGGCTTGCCCATGCACTGGAGCATTCCCTTCAGCGACACGTACGCCAACGTATCGACCTCAATGAAATCGCGGACCTCCTCCACGGTTCTGCCGTTGGCGATCAGCTCCGTGGGCGTGGGAAAATCAACCCCGAAGAAGCACGGATGCCGCACCGGCGAACACGAAACCCGCATATGGATTTCCTTAGCGCCCGCTCGCCGTAACGCCAGCATCTTGCCACGCGTCGTGGTCCCGCGAACAATCGAATCCTCCACCACCACCACTCGTTTGCCGCGGATCATCTCCGGGATCACCAGCAACTTCATCTGAACCGCCAGGTCTCGCATGTGCTGCGACGGCTGAATGAACGACCGCCCCACGTAACGATTCAGAACAATCCCCTCTTCGAACGGCAATCCCGACTGCTTGGAATACCCCAGAGCCGCCGACCGCCCGGAATCCGGTATCGGCATCACGATATCCGCGTCCACCGGGCTTTCGATCGCCAGTTGCCGCCCCAGTTTCTGACGCACATCCATCACGACATCGCCGAAGAGCGTACTCGACGGGCTGGCGAAGTAGACATGCTCAAAGATGCAATGCGACGGCTGTTCCCGCGACTCGATAAAAAACCGGCTCGTCAATTCCTTCCCCGTCCGATCGATCGTCACGATTTCCCCCGGCTCCACCTCTCGCAGATAACTCGCCTGGACGCTCTGCAGCGCGCAGGTCTCCGACGCCACGCAGTAATACCCATCCCGCGTCTGCCCGATCACCAACGGCCGGAATCCCCACGGATCCCGACACGCCTCAATCCGATCCGCAAACAAAAACACAAACGAGAACGCCCCCTGCAAATGCCGCAACACATGCGCCAGCGGATCAGACTTCTCCTGATGCGTCGGCTTCGCCAGCATGTGCAGCACCACTTCCGTATCCGACGTCGTATGAAAAATGTGCCCGTGCTCCTGGTATTCGTGCTTAATCTTCGCCGCGTTGACCAGGTTCCCGTTATGAGCCACCGCCACCTGACCGCCGATGTATTCCTCCAGGATCGGCTGCACGTTGCACTTGCGGCTCGAGCCTGCCGTCGAATACCGCACATGCCCAATCGCCATGCATGACGATTCCGCCATCAATAGCCGCAGCATATCTCTGTTGAACACATTCGCTACCAGTCCCTGGCCCGCGTGCGCGTTGATGACCGTTCCATCCGAAAAAGCGATCCCCGCCGACTCCTGCCCGCGATGCTGAAGCGCATAGAGGCCGTAATAGCAGCGTTCGACGACATCCGGCGGCCCGGCAATGCCGAACACGCCACACTTATCCTTTTTTTCGTCATCCGTCAGCCCCCGGCTCTGCCGAGGGTTCGGGCTATCGCCTTGGGGAGAGGAAATGCCGCATTGAGGGAGGGAAACGCAACGAGAAACAGCGTGACCGCAAGGGTCCGAATGCATCGAAAGCTCCCGCATAAAATTCAGGAACAACGCTCAAAGGCAACGGAAGCTATTCTAGAAAAATCACAAAACTTTTTCCAGAAGCCGGGAAAAAATTGAAAATCAAAAATCAAAAATCGAAAATCATTTTCACGGCGTTGTCCCGTGCTTGTACTCCGCATTCATCGTCGTCGTGAGCTTCTGGGTGATGTCGAAACTCGGATGTGCGTACATGATCTTCCGTTGCGTCAGGATCGCGTCCTGGACCGTTTTGACATCCGGCATTCCTTCGAAGTCCAACTCGTCGATGCAAAAGACGATCGCAATCCCATTCGATTTGGCGTATTTCTCGATCGCCGCGTTGATCTTGCGGTAGAGTTCCACCGTCTTGAGCCGCTTGATCATCATTTTACGCGTATCGCTTACCGCCACGAACGCTCTGTAACTCATCGAGTCTTCGAGCAACTTGTCCTGCGCCTGCTTGTATTCCGGCGTTCCCGGCTTGAACATCGACGTCGCCGAATCACGCAACGCATCGCTCTGACGCTTGAGACTATCTTCCCGACGCGTTTGTTCCGCCTTCAGGTCGCGATCCAACTTCCGGACCTCCTCGGCCCCATCCTTCTGCTCATCGAGCGACTCGAACACCTTGACGATATCCACCACCGCCAATTGCGTCGGCGGCTTCTCCCCCGGCTCCGCCGCCAACCCCCAGCGAACGGACATCCCGCCCGCCACCATCAACGCCGCCAACGCCATCACACAAACAGCCTTACGATTCTTCATGATCATTTGAAAATCTCCATTTCCTGTTCCACTTATTACAACGGCACGCCCAGCGAGAAACTCACCAACTGCGTCTCATCCTTCGGACCCTTCGTCACCGGCACGGCGAAATCCACCGCCAACGGGAACGGCGTCCCAAACAACGGCACCGTGATTCGCGCACCAAAACCAACGTCCGAACGAATATTTCGGATAGTAATATCTGATTCCACCGTTCCCACGTCTACGAACACGACACCGCGGAGAATCTTCTCCCAGATCGGGAAATTCGCTTCAACCGTCGAGACCCATTCAAAATCTCCGCCCACCGGATCTTTCAGCGGCCCAGATCGCGGACCTACGCCGCGGAACTTAAATCCGCGAAGCGATCCGATGCCACCGGCATAAAAACGCTCGTAGAACGCCGAATCCCCAAACGCATCGAACCCCACCTCATTGCGGAACGCCAGCGTCGTCTTACGATCAAACAGATCCTCATACAACGTGAAATATTTGTCGAATCGCACGACGATTTTCGAGAACGTCAGCTCGCCTCCCATCAAGCCGTATTGTTCCCAGGAGAACGCCGTCCGCGAGCCGGAACTCGGCAATATCCGGGAATCCGTCGTGTCGCGCACCACGCCGGGCTTGATCGACGTGAGGAAATGCGAGCCTTGCTGATCCAGAATCTCTTGGGCCGTGTCGTTATATGGACCGACCTGCGCGCCAGTCTTTGGGTCTATCAGGAAATATTTCGTGTCCGTGATCCCGTTGTGATTCGCATCCTGCGGCCTGCGAATCGCCACCTGCTCCGCTCGTAACGCCAACGAGATACCCCAGACATCCCCAAACCGCCGCCCAAACGTCACCACGTCCCCAATGCGGCGTTCGTCCCACGATTCACGCCACCGCGTGAAATAATACATATCGTTCGAAAACGAATACGGCGAATCGAAAACGTAAGGCTCTTCAAACCTCACCTGATACTGCTGATACTCCGTCCCTGGCGCCAGCATAATCTGAAAATACTGCCCGGCTCCCTTCCACGCCTGCCCACGCAAAAACTCCCCCATCGACCGCGGCGGATTCAGAATGTCAAAGTTCTGCTGCTCGATCGAAATCTGACCCACCAGCCCCGAGTTGCTCGACACGCCCGCCCCGACCATGAACTTGCCCGTCTGACCCTCCGCTATTTCGATGAGCGGATCGCGTACCGTCGGATCATTCCCCGTCGGCGTGATTCGCACCTCCTTAATGATCTGCACGCCCTTCAACCGTTCGATCGTCTGGCGGACCAGCACCGTGTCGTATGTCTGGTCCGGGTAGATCCGCACCTGCCGCCGGATCACGCGGTCCTGGATCGTCGAATTCCCGCGAACAATCACCCGGCCCACCAGAAACGGCGTACCCGCCGTAATCGTAAACGTCACATCCACCACCCCAGGCACATCCGTGTACAGCACATCTATCTTCACGTCTCGATAGATGTACCCCTCGCGACCGTATTTGTCCTCGATACGCCGCTGCAACGCTTCGAGCTTGTCACCCTCCGCATACGAGCCAGGACCGAACTTGTGCAGGTCCCCCAGCACCTCCTCCCGGCTGAAAATCGCATCGCCCACCCAATTCACGTTGATATTCCCGATCTTGTACTGCGGCCCCTCTATGATCGAAAATCGCAACGTCAATTGCGTCTTGTCTTCCGAGTAATCCAGAAAGTACCCCACACGCGCATCGAGGAATCCCTTCTTCCGATAAATATCTCGAATCGTGACCAGGTCCTGCTGGAGCTTGTCGTCCTCCAATATCCCCTTGCGGAAAACCCAGAAGTAGGTATGCGTTTGAATTTTGAACTTCAAGTAACTGGACTTGACGTTATAGTTGCCTTCAAACAGGATCGACGTGATCTGTGCCCGCGGCCCTTCCGTGATCTCGAACCGCACTATCCCCTTCTTGAGCAATTCCGGATCCACCGCCACGCTCGCCTGCGCAAAACCCTTCTTCCGATACATCTCCTGAATCGTGCGAATGTCCGTCTGGATCGTAAACTGATCGATCGCCCCGTTCACGCGGCTCACCAGCGCGTCACGCAATTCCTGATCCTTAAATTGCCGATTCCCCTTGATCTCCACCGCATTCATCACGCTGCGTTCTTCCACGCGGAACTGCACCACCACCCCTCTGACCTTGTGCGTCCGCGGATCCTCCTGCGGAATCACATACGGAATCACCGTCACAAACCGATCCAGCGACGCGATCGTCCGCGTATCCACATCAATCTGATTCCGCGAATACAACTGCCCCGGCTGCGCTCGCACCTGATCCAAAATCAACCGATCCGACGTATTGACATTCCCCACCACCTCCACCCGCAGAATCGGCAACCCTTCCAGCGACGCCGTCGCTGCCACACCACTCGCCCGACCTGCAGGTTGCGTCGTCTGCGCCCCCAATGGCTGCGCCCCCCCCCCTAACACCACCGCCAACGCCAGCACCGGCAAAGACGGCCCCAGCGCACACGCCATGCGCGTAGCCACTTCCAGCACAGCAGAACGACGACAAGATAACCGTGGCGGCATAAAGCCTCTGATCGAATGCCCAGGAAGTCCGTACGATGAGCCGCTAGTGTAACAAACCCTCCCACGACGGCAACCAATTCAACGCCATCTTGTGGACTATTTGGGGGACGCGACATGAAATGCAAACCAATGTAGCGACCCCGCTCTGCGGGGTGGCGAGAATGCCACGCTGCTACTCCTTCAACTGATAACATCAATTTGCCAGTTGACGGTCAAGCTGGCAAAAAAATAGGCCCAGTCTTGCGTAAAAACGCAAGGCTACTACGACGCCCGCCATTTGGTAGAATCTCCTCATCCTCAAGCCCCCCACCGACCCCGAAAGGCGGCACTGATGAAAAACATCGCTCGCAAACTCGCACTTCTTGCCACCGTTTCATTCCTGCTGACCGCCTTGCCCGGCTGCCAGTGCTGGAACGCCTGGCTCGACATGTGCAAATGGCGGATGGCAGACGACAAGCCCAACCACCCGAACGGCGACTCCGCCATCAAACTCACGGACGCCACCACCTCCGCCACCGCCGGCCCGACCGCCATCGTCCCACGCGTCATCGTCCACCGCATCACAGCCCCCGTCGGCACCTTCTCCACCAACGAAAAAGTCTGGACCGAGCTCAGCGAAGACGCTCTCGATTCCAAAACCTCCGTCCTCATGGCCCAAAACGGCCTACGCGCCGGCGTCGCTCCCACCTCACGCTGGCCCAATATCGCCAAACTCATCGACGGACCAGGCGTCTCCTCCGATCAAATCCTCTGCCAGACCGACGGCCGATCCAGCGTCTCCATCATGACACGCCAAAGCATCGCCGAACAAATCGTCGTTTCCATCGATCGCGACCTCCAGCAAAAAGGCCGTACCTTCGAAAAATGCGACAATGGCTTCAAACTCTCCATCCGCGGCCTCCGCGACAAACCCCAACTCCTCGTCTCCATCGAACCCTTCGTCTCCCTCGGCAGCATCGCCTTCCAACGCACCGACCGCGAACTCGGCATCACCGGCCAGAAAGGAATCACTTCCGAAGAAACTTTTCCCGACCTTCAGATGTCCGCCCCCCTCGCCGCTGATCACTTCCTGCTGATCTCCTGCGTCGATCCGAAGTCAAACAAATTCAGCATCGGCAGTCTCTGGCTCGCCGATCCCGACAAAGTCCCCCCCGTCGAAACCGTCCTGATTTTCGTCCCCGCCGCCAACTCCCCCGCCACTCCACCCGCTAAATAATCCAAAATCTCTCGCATCAAAAAAAGCCCAAGGATTGCAATCCCTGGGCTTTTGGGGCACAAACAAAAGCCCCGCGTTTCCACGCGGGGCTCCTTGAAACGCGAAATTTTATTTGATGCCGAGGGCGGCTTTGGCCTTGGCGACGATCTGGTCGAAGGCGGCGGGATCGGCAATGGCGATCTCGCTCAAACTCTTGCGATTGAGCGTGATCTTCGCCTTGAGCAAACCGTTAATGAACTGGCTGTAGCGGAGTCCGCGCGCGGAGCAGGCAGCATTGACGCGGATGATCCAAAGACCGCGATATTCTCGCTTCTTGAGCTTGCGATCGTTGTAGCGATGATTGCCGGCTCGAAGGAGCGTTTCATGCGCTGTTTTGTAGAGTTTGCTGCGACCACCGACGAAGCCCTTGGCTCGCTGGAGGAGACGTTTGTGCCGCTGTTTACGGGCGGCGCCGATGCGTGTGCGTGGCATATATTATACCTCTTTGGTCGAAAGTTAAAAGATAAAAGTCAGTGGTCAAAGGTGGCCACATGACTTGATTTAGCGAGCGCCTGGTCCAAGGAGCTGGATCATCTTGTCAGCGTAAGGCCCGGTGATAGTTTTGGTACGGCGGAGACGGCGCCGACGATTGCCGCTCTTGTTGGACTGAAGGTGGCCTTTGTTGTGTTTGTGGAACTTGACCTTCCCGCGGGCGGTGACTTTCACCCGCTTCTTGATCCCTTTGTGGGTCTTGAGCTTGGGCACGGTGATGCCTCCTGTATTTCACCGCGGAACATCACTGCAACGAGCACATTCCGAAGATCGCACCGTAGCACGGGCGTCCCGCCCGTGAACATGGGCAGGATGCCCATGCTACGCGACCTTTTTGGAGCTCTCAGGGGGGCGTGCAACGCCGCTTGTAGTCCCCGGCCCGGTGAGTCGAGCTGAGCATCATACAGGATCGCAGAGTCAGGGTCCAGAGGTTGGCGAAAATTTACCGCATGCGGGTGTGGCCATTTTTTATGGCAAATCAGGGCGATCAGAGCCGCGACCGTCAGGAAGCGACAGGCTTTATTTCCGCATTGTCGCACGGATCGCTCCCTAACGGTCGCGGTACCAAGGGCAGACCGCCTCAAGTGTCATGCACCCCTTGGCGAGAATCCGCCATATGCGTATACTAACAACATGGTTCCGGAAAACCTTCTTTCTCGCATTACCGTCGATCCCGGCGTCTGTCATGGCAAGCCCACTGTTCGCGGTTTGCGATATCCCGTTGAAACCATCTTTGGGTATCTTGCCGGCGGCGACTCCACGGAGTCTCTGCTGACACAGTTCCCCGACTTGACACGCGAAGACATTCTCGCCTGCCTTGAGTTTTCACGCCGGATGCTCGCCGCCCAAACCGCTCATTTGGTGTTGACGTGAAATTCCTCATAACAATCGGAGGCAGCCATGCCTGTCATTTCCATGTTCTACGGCGTCATCGTCATGATGTACTTCTTTGACGACAAAAAACACCACTCGCCTCATATCCATGTCGAACATGGCGACGAATCCGCGGTTCTGGCCATTCCCTCCGGCGAAGTGCTCACCGGTTCGGTCAAATCTTCTCGACTTAAACTCGTGCAGGCTTGGATCGAAATTCATCAGGAAGAGCTCATGGCCAACTGGAAACTGGCCGTCAACGGCGAAAAAGTCTTCCGCATTGAGCCGTTGAAATAGGAGTCGCCACATGATTAAAGTCACCGCCGTCAAACCGCTGGAAAACCACCATTTGGAGCTTGCCTTCAACACCGGCGAAACTCGCATATTCGACGTCCGTCCCTATCTCGACAAAGGCATCTTCACCGAACTACGCGATCCGACCTACTTCCGCTCCGTCCGACTTGCCTTCGGAACCATCATCTGGCCCAACGAACAAGACTTCGGCCCGGAATCCCTTTACGTCGAATCACGGCCTGCCACCTGATTTTATGTCCACAGGTCGAAAGTGGCATGTTCATCCATACCTATTTTGGCGGGGTACTTTTCATTTCCACTGGAAAGCCTCTGAACTCGGGTTGTGTCTTTCGCCAGGCCAGCCAGAGACCGGCGGCTGAGAGAAGCACCAAAAACCAGAAGGGAATGGCAACGACGAAGATGCGGCCTGGACCGTAATCTATGTATTGAACGCTGAAACCGAAGTAATATTGAACGTTCTCTGGATTTTTCGACGGCCAGAACTCGGGCAAAAACTTAGGTTTCGGTAAACGATACCCCCATAAACCGCTCGACGGTGTGTGGCGGGTTGGGTCTTTGACCAGAACACCGCCGACGACAATTGCACCCGGTCCCTGATAGAGGCCGATCCACTTGCGACCATTTCCTAGCGACGCACTCCAGTAAAAGAACGTGCTCAAAATCCATCCGTCCATGCAGAGCGACAGGAGCCCGAGAAAGATAGTCCGAATGACCCAGCGGCGTGACATTGAGGTTACACAGCATTTCGCGATGATTGTGCGGCATGCACTTCGAGTTCGGTCATCAGAAGCAGATCCAGTATGCTGAAGCTGTCGTCCGGTTGATGTACGATGACGGTTCGGCCTGATGGTGAGCGGGAAAGGAATTCAGGATGATCGACGCGGAAGGAGCGACCGTCGCCCATGTGGATGGTAAATGGAACAAATGGATGGGCACCATGAGCATTTTTAAGCTGTTCGGTAGTCATGGCATTATTCTCCTTTATGACGATCCTTGCCGATCTTTCTACCCTTTTATTTTCCTTACAAAAGTACGCAAAGTCAACGTCTGGACACTCGACGCAGGTTCTATACAATACCCCCATCTGCCGCCATCCGAGACGCGACCATAAGGGAGCGACTGGGGGGGGGCGGAGTTCACGCTTCAGCGTGCATGGTCGCTCCCTCACGGTCGCGGCTCAGATGGCATTAACCTCTCTTCGCAAAATAGGAGCTTTCAAGTGATCCAACAAACCGAAACAGTCATCAACGGCATTAAAATCCCCACCTACACCCTCAACACCCTCGTCGTCGGCTCCGGCGCCGCCGGCCTCAACTGCGTCAATCGCCTCTTCCGCGAACTCGTCGAGTGCGGCGCCGAAACCCCCAAAGACCAGGTCGCCCTCCTCACCCGCGGCGTCGGTCTGGGCACCTCCCACAACTCCGGCTCCGATAAGCAAACCTACTACAAAATGGGCCAGGAAGGCGACCTCGCCGCCGATTTCGCCAAAACCCTCACCGCCGGCGGTTGCACCCATGCCGACGTCGCCCTCATTGAAGGCGCCAACTCCCTACGCGGCTTCTACCGACTCGCAGACCTTGGCGTCCCCTTCCCGCACAACGCCAACGGCGCCTTCGTCGGATACAAAACCGACCACGACCCTCGCCAACGCGGAACCTCCGCCGGTCCCTGGACCTCCCGTTTCATGGTCGAAAAGCTCCACGCCGAATTCAAACTTCTCGGCATCACCCTCTTCAACCACTACCACCTCCTGGCCATCCTCAAATCCCCCGACGGTTCCATCTGCGGCGCCCTGTGCGCCCAAACCAACAAGCAAAAAGATCCCAATCACGGCCTGGTCCTCTTCAACTGCACCAACCTCGTCGCCGCCACCGGCGGGCCCGGAGACCTCTACGAAATCTCCGTCTACCCCAAAGGCCAGATGGGCTCCTACGCCCAACTCCTCGAAGCTGGCGCACGCGCCCACAACCTCACCGAATCCCAGTTCGGACTCGCCTCCCTCGACCCCCGCTGGAACCTCTCCGGCACCTACCAGCAGGTCATCCCTCGCTACTACTCCACCAACCAAAAAGGCACCGACGAACAGGAATTTCTCAATCCCTGGTTCAACGACATGTCCACCCTCGCCACCGACATTTTCCTCAAAGGCTACCAATGGCCCTTCGACCACGACAAAGTCGCCAACCACGGCTCATCGCTGATCGACATCCTCGTCCAAAACGAAATGATCAACAAAAACCGTCGCGTCTTCATGGACTTCCGTGAGAACCCCCGCGCCGGTGACAACCTCCAGCCCTTCAAGCTCGAAGACCTCAAACCCGAAGCCCTCGAATACCTCCAAAAATCCGGCGCCCTCCAGCCCACCCCCATCGCCCGCCTCGCCCACATGAACCAACCCTCCATCGACCTCTACACCTACCGCGGCGTCGACCTCTGGAAAGAGCCCCTCGAAATCGGCGTCTGCTCCCAGCACTGCAACGGCGGCTTCGCCGTCGATCACTGGTGGGAATCCACCGTCCCCCATCTCTTCGTTGTCGGCGAACTCGCAGGCACCCATGGCGTCAAACGTCCCGGCGGTTCCGCCCTCAACTCCGGCCAAGTCGGTTCCATGCGCGCCGCCCAACGCATCGCACACGTTTACACCCAAGCCCCGCTCCCTGCCGATCAATTCCAAACCCTCGCCGCCCCTGTCATCGAAATTTTCAGCAAAACCATCTCTTCCATTAAAACCCCCGCCGCCGAAGCCCTCGACGCCGCCGCCGAAAAGAAAACCATCCAGCACCGCATGTCCCAATACGGCGGCATGGTCCGCTCCCTCGAAGGCGTCAAGACCGCCCTCGCCGCCGCACGCGACCAATACCAAAAAATCCTCTCCACCGGCCTGAAACAAAAACCCCCCGGCTTCCTCCCCGCCCTCGAAACCCGCGAACTCGCCCTCGCCCAGCTCGCCTACCTCGAATCCATCCTCGCCATCCTCGAAAAAGGCGGCGGCTCACGCGGCTCACACCTCGTCACCGACCCTGCCGGCAACCTCCCCCACCCCAACCTCACCACCGAATGGCGTTTCATCCCCGAAAACATGCAACTCCGCCAAACCATCCTCGGCATCACCTACGACCCCGCCACCCACTCCTTCACCCGCACCGAATCCGCTCCGAACACCCCTCCCGCCAACCTCGACGACTGGTTTGAAAACACTTGGGCCGCCTACCGCAAAGCCGAAGTCTTCCGCAAACAACACGCCGACACGCTGAAACCTTATAAGATCTACGCTCATTGATAAACACGTCGGCGAACAAGGGCGCAACGATGCACTCGCATGATAAAAAAATAGGAATAGCAACTCTTCGGTCCCAAAATTATGGTGCCGTGCTGCAAGGCTATGCACTGCAAAAAGTTCTCGCGAATTTCGGGTATCACGCCGAATTTATTAATTACCGCCCCCCCAAGTCCTCGCCTCCTCCGTCCCCCCCCTTGTCCCTTCATTATCGATTTGCAAGGTTTTTCTATTGGCTGTTTTTCCATCCATCCCGTTTATTGCCGAAATCGCGGATGCCCTCAAACAACAATGTATTTCAAGAATTTATGGACAAATACACCAATCAATCACAAAAAATTGACCAATATTCCCAATTGGAAGAATTGTCGTCGGATTATGTGGCATGTATCGCGGGAAGTGATCAGATATGGAACCCGAATTTCGCTTTTCATGGATTTCCATTCTACACATTATCTTTCATCGACAAGGCAAAACGTATATCGTATGCCGCCAGTTTCGGAGTTGATGAAATACCTCAATCGCTCCGCTCCCATTATGAACGTTGCCTGCCCGAATTCGTCGCGATTTCCGTTCGTGAAGATAAAGCGGCGGAAATCGTCCATGAACTGACCGGCCATAAAGTAAAAGTCGTGTTCGACCCGACTCTTTTACTTGATCAGTCGGCATGGAATCAGCTCGCGGACAAGGAAAAACGGAAAAACTCATCAAACGATAGTATCCTTTGCTACTGCATGGAAAACGAAACAGGAGAAACATTGGCTGTCATTCGACTTGCGAAAGAATTAAGCCGGCGCATGGGTGGACGCCCGGTCCTTGCATTTTCCACGCTAAATGGCGGCCTTCCGATGAATTGCTGCCGCGAAATGTGCCAAAAAGAAAAAGTTGATTTCGCCGGCAATGTGACGCCCGTGGACTTTGTCTCACTTTTCGCCAATGCGGCCTATATTGTCTCGAATTCTTTCCATGGAACAGCATTTGCAATTATCTACCGTAAACCATTTGTCACGCAATTACGATCCGATACGAACAAAATCTCATCCACGAACTCACGTCTGACAAACATTACTTCCTTGCTGGGACTATCCGACAGACTGTTGCCTTTTAACACCCCCCCGGCGGAGCGGCATTTGAACCTGCAATTGGATTACGCCCATACCGAACCGATTCTTGAGCGGATGCGCCAGGAATCATTACAGTATCTGCAAAATGCTCTCGAAAGCGTGACGAAAAACCAGCAACAACTGGGAAAAAACAGTTAAAGGATTTGAATCGATAAACAATCTGATCCGGTGTGCCAGAACTTGTCGCCGACCATCACTGACCATCGTGAACTCAATGAGGAAAAAAATGACGGAAAAATCGATTTGGGTATCCATTATCATCCCGCTTTACAACAAAGAGCCATACTTTGAGCGTTGTTTCAATTCCGTGGTAAAGCAAACTTATAGAAATATCGAATGTATCATAGTAGAAGATTGCTCAACCGACCATTCACTTGAGCTGGCGAATCGTTTGGTTGACAACTATAAAGGGGATATAAAATTTTCGATTATCAGGCACGAACAAAATAGTGGTGTGTCTGCCGCAAGAAATACAGGAATAGACAATTCAAACTTCGAACACATATGCTTTTTGGACAGTGATGATGAAATGACCGGAAACTGCATTGATTCACTTGTCAGGCTCGCTCAGAAATATCCCGGCGTGGATATCGTCCAGGGAAACGTTTATCAATATCCACGAATTGACAAAGACCCTTATGAGCTTAAAGGCAAATTGCCTGAATTTGTAAAAGGCAATCTGGAAATAAAAAAACAATATTCCGCGATTTTGCCGGTACCTTCGTGGAGTAAACTTATTAGAAAAAAATTTATTAAGCGAAATTTATATTTTAAAGAACGACTTTGCCACGAGGATTATCACTGGCATTTTTTCATGCTTAAAAAAATTGAAAGTTTGGCTTTTACTGATGACTATTGTTACATTCGATATTTTGTGCCCGACAGCACTATGACAAATCCAAATTTAACATTTTCGATTTCTACATATTTGATGATTTCCGAGGATATGTTGTGTAATCTGGATGCCGATCTGTTGGATCAGCAATTCGAGGTCATCTTTTCATTATTGAGGCAACAGAAGCATAGAATTCTTTCCGACGCAAAGTACGCACATTTTCTTCCGAAATATCATGAATTGATGGAAAAAATTCCCAAAAGAAACCTTATTCAACTACGTTTGAAAGAAATGAAGGCAAAAATCAAGGCCAGGATCAAAGCACAAGTGAAACGGCTTCGCTTATTTCACACCCCCGTTCGTTCGTGACTCATTCACATCCTCTGCCTATGGCTGTCAATCTGGAGTCCGTCATGAAAATCACATTCGCCGTCGCCGCCGCTCTTGCGTTTCTCCCACTCACCGCCGCCGCTCAAATCTGCAATCTCAAGCTCGTCACCGACGCCTCGCCGGACTATTCCGACATGAGCTCGATGGTTTATTCCATCACCTCTCGCTGGGACACGCCTGCGGAGAAATGCTGGGCCCTGTTCTATTGGAACCACATCGCCCGCCGCCAGACTTCGCCGATGCATCTCCGCGGCGTTGACCTGACCGACCCGATCATGCAGTACAACGATTACGGATTTACGATGTGCTCGACGGTCTCGGGCATCAACACCGCCACATGGGATTTCATGGGGATGCCTGTCCGCTACTGGGAAATCGGCAATCACACGGTTTGCGAAGTGCAGTACGACAACCGCTGGCACATGTACGACAACTCGCTCTCGGCGATCTACACGCTCTGCGACGGCAAAACCATCGCTGGCGTCGAAGACATCGGCGCCGAAGGCGCCTGTGAACTCTCCAACGGCGTCAAAGAACTCGGACATATCGCCAAATATCACTGCCTCAGCGGCACCTCCCCCAACGGCTACCTCACCGGCGCCGACTGCGACCGCACACTCGACTCCGAAGCTCGCTCCTTCAATCCCAGAAACATCAAATACCAATACTTCTACAAATGTGACGAGTACGGCCATCGCTACATCCTCAACCTCCACGACGACGAAACCTACACCCGCTACTACCACCGCCTCGACGAAAATGGCCCCAATACCGTCGGCAAAAACAGCAACTTCAAAAACGACCCCGCCTATTACGTCCCGATCGTCCGCGAAAACCGCCCGCCCTTCGATCCCGAATCCTCCAACCCCCGCTACCGCATCCGCGGCAACGGCATCCGCGAATGGAAACCATCACTCACCAAAGATTCCCTCCCCACCGTCGTCTACGCTATGACCAACATTAAAGCCCGCGACAACGGCAGCGGCGTTACTCCCGCCGAAGCTGACAAACCCGCCGAGATTATTTTCAAAGTCGAAGGTGCCAATGTCATCACCAGCATGAACATCGATACCAGCGTGGCGGACGGGTTCCTTCCAGAGAAGGGCAACGTATCGAATGTCACTTTTGAGATCAGTTGCGATGATGGCCGATCATGGAAACCCATTTCCATGACCAAGAGGACGTACAAGTCTGGCCTTTATGACAGCCTCAGCTTCAACCTCCTTGACGAAGTCAACGGCAGCTACAACGTCCTCGTCAAAGCCAAGCTGCAACCCAACTCTTCACTCATGTCCATCAAATTCACCACCATCACGCAGGTCAACGCCAAGACGCTGCCGAAGCTCAACATCGGCAAGAACACCATCTACCTCGGCGCCGGCGACCAAACCGAATCCATCGTCTTCACCCCCGACCTTCGCAAGGGCCAGTTCGAAAAATACGCCGCGAAGATCGAGAATCTCACCTCCGTCGCCTCTGCCGACTCCGGCCGTTACGCCGAGCTCTACATCGACGACGCCGCCGTCCCCAAAGGCTGGGTCGATTTCAAAGTCGACGCCCCCACCGACATCACCAGTTTCACCTACGGCGCCCGCATGTGCATCCGCGCCCCAAAATCCAGCGTCGAATTCCACCACTCCTTCGACGACGGCAAAACCTGGATCCAGGACGCCCATTACAACACCACCGAAGCCCCTTGGGACCTCACCCGCTACCACACCATCAACGACATCCCCCCCAACACCCGCTCCATCCTGTTCCGCTACCGCCTCGACAGCTACGAAGGCACCCCCGCCCTCTGCGGCCTCTACTCCGTCCGCATGGAACTCCACCACAAAATCGCCGAGCCAATCCAAAACGCGACAATCAGAGCCGCGACCGTAAGGGAGCGACCGATTGCCTTGCCGAACGGGTCGCTCCCTAACGGTCGCGGCTCTGATGGGCCGTTGGAAGTCACCTTCAATTGGCAGGAACGCCAAAAAGACTACTCCGCCATCGCCCGCTCACACACCCAACTGATCGACAAACTTCCATTCACCTACACGATCAACGTCGCCGGCGAAGACCACCCTGTCATGGAATCCGTCACGATCACCCCCAAAGGCACCCGCCCCGACGTCAAGTACGGCTACTCTGACGACAACGAGAACAAAACCGCCAAAAAATGGACCGGCACCTGGTCCACCTACGGCACCAACCTCGCCCTCCACAAACCCTACACCACCTCCGCCCCCTCCCTGACCAACTGGGGCGCCGGCGACCCCGACGGCAAAAAGCTCACCGACGGCCGCGTCGGATCCTCCTACTCCGGCGGTTCCTCCTACAAAGAAGGCCTCCTCTGGCCCCCCAACGCCAACCCTGAAATCATCGTGGACCTGGGCTCTCCGCAAAAATGTGCCGCCTTCCGCATCCACACCCACGGCTATCCCGCCTGCGACGCCATCAAAGGCCAAAACAAAGACCAAGTCGAACTCCTCACCTCCCTCGACGGCAAACAATACACCTCCGTCGGCAACTTCAACTTCAACCTCCGCTGGAAAGACATTCCCGTCAACTATATGTGGACCGACGAAGAGACCTTCAACGCCCACAACTTCCTCCTCGCCCCGCCTTCCGACAAAGCCCCAATCGAAGCCCGTTACGTCAAGTACAAAATCACCTCTCCGCGTATGATCGACGTGACCGAAGTACAGGTCCTCGACGGTTTCGAATTAAAACCTTTCGACCTGAAAATCGCTCTCCCGAAATAACTTCAAAGGGAATGCCCATGCCGAGGTCATCGCACCCTAACTTGGTTTTTATTTTCGCCGATCAGCTTCGTGCTCAGTCGCTCGGCTATGCTGGCGACCCTAACGCCAGGACGCCGTTCCTGGACCGGTTCGCGAGCGAATCGCTCAACTTCGTTAACGCCACCAGCAACTGTCCGATCTGCACGCCGTACCGGGCCTGCCTGCTCTCCGGGCAGTACCCTCTGACGCATGGTTTGTTCATGAACGACCTGTGCCTCCCCGACAACGGCCATTCGCTTGGCCAGACATTAAAAAAAGGCGGCTACCAAACCGCCTGGATCGGCAAATGGCATCTCGACGGCCACGGACGAACTTCGCCCATCCCGCCGGAACGTCGCCAAGGCTTCGACTACTGGAAGACGCTCGAGTGCACCCACGACTACAACCGCTCCCATTATTACGAAGGCGATTCGGTTGAGTTGAAAGCCTGGCCAGGCTACGACGCCTACGCTCAGACCGACGACGCGGTCGCATACATCCGCAGGCACAACTCAGACACCCCTTTCGCGCTTTTCCTCTCCTTCGGAACGCCGCACGATCCGTATGATACGGCTCCCGAAGACCTGCGGCGGCTGTTCCCGCCCGACAAGCTCACGCTCCGCGGCAACGTCCCGCCGCATCTGGAAGCTCTCGCGTGGAAAGAGTATTCCGGCTATTACGCCCATATCCTGGCGATCGACCAGTGCATGAAAAAAATCGACGCCGCGATCTCCGCCTGCGGGCTCGCCGAGAACACCATCCTGGTCTTTACCTCCGACCACGGCGACATGCTCGAATCGCACGGCTGCTCGCCACGGGCGTCCAAGTCGCCACGCAAACAGCTTCCCTACGAGGAATCGGTACTCGTTCCATTTCTGCTGCGGTATCCCGCTCGCTTCCCCCCCCCCTCTTCACCGCGTCGGGTGGCCGCACCCATGGCCGCTCCGGACATCATGCCCATGCTGCTGGAACTCTGCGGGCTGGGCGTTCCCGAGGTTGTCGAGGGCGTCAACGTTCTCAAATCGCCGGAGCAGACCGGGGTGCTCATCGCCAGTTACGCCCCTTTCGCCGATACCCGTGTGGCTCTGGGCGGCCGCCCCTACCGCGGCCTGCGAACGCCACGATACACCTTCGTCCGCGACCTCAACGGCCCCTGGATGCTCTTCGACCGCCAAACAGATCCGTGGCAGATCAACAACGTGGTCGGCTGGATGCAATACGCTAACATCCAAGCCGAACTCGACGCGGAACTGACTCGGATATTACGTGCCCAGAACGACCCGTTCGAACGCCCGGAGGATTTGCTCAGACGCTACAGCTATTCGGTCAACAATTCGGGAGAAATCCCGTTTTCCTGTAAAACTGGATCCTGTCTTGGTTGACGCTTACCTCTTGGATCGCTAAGCTGCTGAATTCGCCGTTGTTGTGGCTTTACTAGACGAGGATGTTCCTCGCCCAGGAGGTCATTTATTTCTGTTCCAAACCGGCCCTTCCCACGCACACACCGGCTTCGGACATCACCCAAGCGATGCACAGCAGGCCCCCCGGCGAAGCCCGCTACGAGATCGCTGATTCGCGGAGCATTTCCATGGCAAATCCTCAATTCGTCAAGGACCTCATCGACGCAGGAATCCATTTCGGCCACCGACAGAGCCGCTGGAACCCGAAGATGAAACCCTTCATCTACGGCAAACGCAACCTTATCCACATCATCGATGTCCGCGAAACGCTCAAAGGCGTCCTCGCCGCCAAACGCTTCCTCAACCGCCTCATCGCCTCCGGCAAAGACATCGTCTTCGTCGGCACCAAACGCCAGGCACGCTCCGTCATCGAAGAAGTCGGCAAACGCTCCGGCATGCCCTACGTCGCCGAACGCTGGCTCGGCGGAACCCTCACCAACTACCGCACCATCCGGTCCCGTCTGCAACGCCTCGAAGAGCTCGAAGCCATCCTGCAATCGCCCGACATCTCCAAAAATTACTCCAAAAAAATGGAATCCTCGCTGAAGCGCGAGTACCGCAAAATCCTCCGCAACCTCTCTGGTATCCGCACCATGGACCGCCTCCCCGGCGCCCTGTTCGTCGTCGACGTCAAACGCGAACGCAACGCCATCAAGGAAGCCCAGAAGCTGCGCATTCCCGTCATCGCGCTGATCGACACCGATTCCGACCCAGACGAAGTCGACATCGCCATCCCCGGCAACGACGACGCCATGCGAGCCATCGAACTGATCCTGAAAGAAGTCGGCGACGCCGTTGTCGAAGGCAAAGCCGGTCGTGATGTCCGTGAAGAGGACAAAGGCGGTGGAGGCGAACGTGGTAGCGAACGGGCTCCGCGTCGCCGCCGCCCAACCTCAACTTCCGTCGCCGAAGCCGAAGCCGCCTCCGCCGAAAAACCGCAACCCGAAGAACCCACCAGTCCCGCCCCCTCCCCAGCAAGCGACGCCTAAACCCAAGGCTCACAAAAACACATCAAGCCCAGGGACTGTCCCCCCCAGTCCCTGGGCTTTTTGACGGAACTGCCGATGAACGCGACTGCCGCCAGATTTTGGACCGCCATCGATCAACTCGTCCGCGATTCGACCATCAAAATCGATCGCCCGCAAGGCTCGCATCATCCGCGATTTCCCGACCTGATCTACCCCCACGCCTACGGCCACCTCGAGCAGACCCGCGCCATGGACGGCGGCGGCATCGACATCTGGCTCGGCAGCCTCCCGGAAAAAACTCCCACCGCCATCCTGGCCACTGTCGATCTCTTCAAACGCGATTCCGAAATCAAAATCCTCCTCGGCTGCACCGCCGCCGAAATCCAAACCATCCTCGCCTTCCACAACACCGGCTCCCAATCCGCCGCCCTGCTACAACGGGTGCGTGGCACGAAATGCAAACCCAATCCGAGACGCGACCGTTAGGGAGCAACCCGTGCAACAATGCGGAAATAATGCTTGTCGCTCCCTTACGGTTACGGCTCTGGTAGAGGATTGAGACAGAGCACGGGCACGCAACTTTTTAGAGTGTGCCGCAGATGTTTACTGGCATGCCGAGTTCCTGCATGGCGGCGGCTTTGGCGGTCAGGGCGCGGATCGCATCCTTTTTCGAGGGAGCGTAGGCGACTTGGATGTGGTTGGATTTGTGCTTGGCCATCAGCTGATCGCGAGAGATCCCTTGCAGAACAGCGTGCATGATCGGCCATTCGCTGGTGGTCGAGGTCCAGCGGTCTTCAGTTTCGGATTGAGGGAGTTCGACGACCTGGGCGAGACCGGTGTCGAATTGGAGTTTGTTCGATTCGATGTAGATGCGTGACCAGACGACCCAGCCGGGCTTGGAGATGCCTTTGAGGGTGCCGCCGCCAAGACGGAAGAACATCGGCGTTTGGCGTTCGGAGGAGGCGCCTTGCCAGCCGTTGGCGAAATGGGCCGGCGGAACGGCTCCGGAGATTTCAAAGACCCAAACGAAATCGTCAACGGTGGATTTTGTAGAGTCGGGGTACTTGCCAGGCCCGGAGTAGTGGCGGCCCCAGCGGATGTCGTGCAGCGTGTTTTCCGGCGGGAGTCCGAGTTGTCGCCAGAGGCGGTAGGTGATCAAACCGTCGAGCCCGGCGCATTCGTCGGCTTCGTTGAAATGCGGAAGCGCTTCGCCGGGGAACAACTCGCGGCCGTCCTCGGAAAAGGCCGGCGGACGCTCGACGTTATTCAGCGTGCCTTCAACAAGGTCGGAAGCGGGGGCGAGGTCCTTGAGACCTTGTTGGTACTGAATGCCGATCGTGCCGCAACCGAATTCGTCAGCGAGTCGCAACGCCGCGATGTACATCTTGCATTGCTGCACGACCTGATTTTCGGTGAGATCGTTTTCTTCGGTGGCGGGAGGGGGGCCGAAGCGGAACTTCACGCCGCGGGCGATGTACCAGTCGTAAATCTTGCGGGCCTCTTCGTCGGTGACGGTGAGCATTTTCGCCCACAGGGTCGATTGGCTGAGCCGTTCCTTAAAAACGCCCAGCGGGGCAAGCAGTTCGTCCTGGATGATCGCGTTATACATGCCCATGCAGCCTTCGTCGAAGACGCCCATGATGGCTTTTTTCTCGCGGAATTTGCGAGCGAATTGCTGCCCGAGCTTGAGAGCGGCAGCGGGCAGTTTTGTCTTCACCAGCGGCTTCACATGCGAGAGATCGTGTTTCACAGGTTTGCCGGCAAGCCAGTTTTTCAGCCCGCTGAGGAATTTTGCGTCAGTGAAATCATCGGACCAGAGCGTGGTGTAGGGCACGTTTGCTTTGGTGAGCGACCCGTTGAGGTTAAGCATGCCGACAAGCCCGGGCCATTGGCCGGACCAATTGGCAACAGTCAGGATCGGGCCTTTGTGGAAGATCAGCCCGTGAAGAACATGGTGTGAGTATTGCCAGACAGCCTCAGCGACCACCAGATGTGCATCAGGCGGAATGCCGCGGAACACTTCCATCGCATATTTCTGCGAGTCGAGAAAACAGTGCCCGTCGCGATCAACCGGATGCGCCCGCTTCACGGCAACACCCAGACCCTTGAACGCCGCAATAATTTGTTTCTCCATCACAAGCTGCGCCGGCGTGCATTGAATATTGGCGGCAAGCCGGAGATCACCACTTGCAATCAGATAAACAGCCCCGGGACTTCGGACGGCAGATTTCTTCCTGGTTGGCATAATGGTCCCTCGCATGGAAATAAATAAAATAGCATGGCAATGAAATAGCCTTGCGAGGAATCGCAAGGCTTCGAACGCCAGGGACTTTCCTGGATCGCATAGATGAGACGCGCAGGAGGCATTAAGCCTTGCGTTTCCACGCAGGGCTATTGTAAGGCTATTGGGCGGCAGGGTTAAGCGAGTAGAGGAGTATATTACGGCCGATAGCTTCAGCAGTCGCCGGAGCATAGCCGATGATGCCCCATGTATTCACGCCCAAAAATCCGCTGGAGATATCCCAGGCGGAAAAGAGGATTCGCGTGCGGCCTTTAGTTTCAATGGCGTCAATAGCCGGAGTGGTCACGCGACGCTGAAGCTTGAGATTACCGTAGGTACGGAATTGCACTTCCGTAATGGGAGCACCGCCGGGCATGGTTCCGGCAAAAATCGGATGGCTGCCACTGTAACGGGCGAGCGATTCGTTCGGATACATTTCCTTAATAAGAGTTCTGCATGATTCGATAAAGTCCGTATTTCCGCCGCCCCCTCCTCCCGCGGCGTCGATAAAGAGCAGTCCGCCAGCCTCTGTGTAGTTGGTCAGTGCCTGCACGTCGGCGGGGGTGAAAGCATACTTGGCGGTACCGGTAAGATGGGCAATAGGATTCTTTTTGGCGTCAAGAGACGCGATGGGCACGGACGTGATGTTGACCTGTATTTTGCACTGAGCGCGAAGGATGCGAACCAATCGCGGCCATGCGCCGGGCTCCGGATCGGCATTGCTGGGATAATCCACGCGGGCAAGTTCAATGGTCTTTTCAGGCTCCGTCGTGGTATCGGCGATGATGGTCGGCTGAAGCTTGCTCTTAAGACTCGCTCTTCCGCTGGCGTAAAAGTAAAGTGCAGCGCCGAGTTCAAAATTTTTCGAGGAGAACTTCCGCATCTGCCAGTCCGCGCCAACATCCGCGGTGGAATGGATCCACAGTTCGCGGACGCCGTTGCTCATGCCCATCAGAGGCAGCGCATTGGGCAGATCGACGCCGATATCTTTGCTGTAAAGCTCGTGATTCCTGGGGAGCTGCCGCATTTCGTATTTCTTGTTGACCAGTTCGCCGGCGTATTTTTTGACGGCAGTAGTGAAGTTGCCGCCGTCCTTGGTGCCGCCGTCGGCAGTGGAAAAAATCATGCCGCCGTTGTTGACAAACCAGCGAAGCTTCTCAATATCTTCCTTGGTGAATTTGGGGTCGGTCGAGCCTGTGATCAGGAGAATGGGCGCGTCGAGCCATTCTTCAGGTTTGACCTGGAGGTTGACCACCTGCCAATTGATCGGTTTTTCAAAGCGCTTGCCGAGCCATCGGGTAATGTAGGCGTTGTCATGTGTACGCGCATTCCAAGGACCGTTATATTGGAGTTTATTGAAGACGACGGGGTTGCGTCCTCTGGCAAGGAAGAGCAGCGCATAGCTGGTGCTGACGACAGGCGACCAGTTGCCGACCCATGCGCCATCGGGTCTCTGGCTTTTGACGATGCGCGTCGCGCCGATTTTGTACCAGTCCTTGGAACCGAAAAACTTGTATCCGCTGGAAAGTCCGACGCGTTCAACACCGTACATATAATAAAGATTACCATCGCCGGTGTATTGCTCCGTGAGCCATTTGATACCGGCGTCGATATTTTTGTCCGGCTTGGGCAGCAGGCGAAGTTCGTTGTCGGTAAATTCCTGGGCGATAAAAAGACTTGCGAGCCCCGCGACGCCCATGGTGGGCCTGGTCTCGGTGGGATTGCCGACGGTATAGGACCAGCTGCCGTCGGGCTGTTGGAGTTTTCGCCAGAATTTATTTTGCACGATCCAGTACTTATCGGGGAGTTCCATGCCGAAGTCGGAGAGTGCCCATCCGCCGAGCGTGCCGTACTGCGTGTTGGAAAGATCTCCCCAGACGACCCAACTATCCTTCTGGTGATCCTCGAGTTTTTTCACGGTGGCTTTGAGCGCCTCGATTTTTTGGGCCAGCTCTTCCTTCGTCATGGGCTTTTTGGTGGCGTCGTTAGTGAGGCCGGCTGGGTTGCCCTTGCGCTCTTCGAGCTGCTTGAGCTGGTTCTTGTTGTTGTCGAGTGTGCGGCTCTGATCTTCGGGCGGAGGCATCTCTTTGACATACTTTTCGAGTTCCTTTAACTCGACGTCGATTCTGGCAAGTTCGAGTTTGTCTTTGGTTTTCTTCTGACGATTCCGCAGACCGTCGATGGTCGCCTGGATTTCCGATTCGGGTCCGCCGAAAGAGTAATAGAGATTTTTGACGAGCGCGTCGAGGGCTTTTTTCGTTTCAGTTTTGTTTCCGCCCTTGACGACCGCTTCGAAATATGCCTGCCAGGTTTCTTGGAACTTGCTGCGACCGTCGTAGGTATATCCGCCGTCCTTTCGCATGGCCCCCAGCACGTAGTACTTGCATTCATCAAGTGTGCGAGCAAGTCCGTCGTCATCGCCCTGGCTCACGTAAGCAGCCTTCGGCAGCAGCGTCAAAGCACTGGCCATCAACCCCGAAGCATAAGTGCCACCAAGCTCATTTTTCTTGATAAACTCGAGCACCGGCGCAATTTCCTTGCTACGCCAATGAACCTTGGCACTGTATTCCGGATCGTCCTGCAGGCTTTGCCCGGCATGCAGGAGCGCATAAAGAGCAATCGCCGTCTCGCCCAGAGCGAATCGCTTATCGCCGCCAAACTGGATTTCCCAGTTGTCTCCCCCACCGCCATCCTTTCCTCCTCCTTTTTTCGCCTTGAGCAGAAAGTCGATAGCCTTGTGCATCGACTCAACAACCTGGGCGTCGGTGACAGAAGAGCCCACCGCCGCATCCTCATCCGCCGCACGGACCGGCAGACTAGCAGCAACGCCCGCAATGATAATCGCCGCAACGCCGCAACAAACCGCGGAACTCCGAATGCTAAAGGCTGAAATCATCTTGATTCCTCCGTTTACCTGTCGTTGATCGCGTCACTCGGTACCGAAAACGCTTGCGGCGTCGCGGACCGTGCTGACCGACTTACTTCGCCTCGGCCTGGCCGCCGGCAAAAAGCAGAATGTTCCGCCCAAGGCTCTCCGACGACCGCGGCAAATACCCAATAATACCTCATCTGTTGCTCCCAAGAAACCCACTGCAAATGTCCCCTTGTGAAAAGGGTGCGTGACACGAAATGCAAAACAAAGTAGCGACCCCGCTTTGCGGGGCAGGGTGGTAGTGGTGGTGCATGTCCGCACAAGTTTAGCCGTTGATCGAAGATCAACGCTCGTTCGCCTTGGATGCGATATGAGAAGGGGGGAGCCTGCAAATCATGTCATGCACCCTTGTGAAAAAACCTTATCTAAAATGATTGATATTGAAATACCTCATCAATACGCCTGTTGAATGCTTGTGCAATGCGAAACCCCAGCGCCAGCGAAGGTGTATATTTCCCCGCTTCGATCGCGATGATCGTTTGCCTGGTAATGCCCGTGCGCTCGGCAAGTTCTTCTTGCGTCATTTCATCATGCTCAAATCGCAGCCGCCGAATGCAGTTGGTAATCTCCGCCATTATCTGCCTCCCCATAACGCCCATAAAGCACAAGTATCACGATGCTTCGAGTAAAAAAGAAAGCGATTCCTCCAAAGCATATAATAATGCCTAATACATGAATACTCGCCTGCACCTCTCGATGATAGCCGAAGACGACCCCCCACGTTCCCATGCAGCCGACGATAAAAGTTTCGTATCCGGAAGGCTTTTTTTTGCACGAAGACACGAAGAAAAAATAAATAAGTTGAAACTTCGTGATCTTCGTTTCTTCGTGTCTTCGTGCTCAAATTAAGATAGTTTAATTGTGAATCACTACACTAGTGCCGCGTCAACACTAAAATTTGGGATCACCATTTGCGTCAACCATCGTTTTTTTCTGTACATCCTCAACATCGCCATCCCAAGTTTTAGTGTTGACGCAGCACTAGCTTCCGGCTTCTTTTCAATCGCGGATGATTTCGATGGCGGAATGGAGGGTGGCGCCGGGTTGGATATTGAGATAGCGAGTAAGGAGCGTGCCGATGTGTTTGGCGGTGGGATGAACGCTGCAAGATTGGGAGGCGAGGATGGTGCCGTGGACCTCACCGGCAAGGTCGATGTGACAGGCGACAAGTTCGGCAGTCACATGAGCGTTCGGAGCGACGGTGATCTTACCGGCGGTGAGGAATCGCTCGTGCGTCACCGTGCCAGTCAGGAGAATGTCTTTAACGGAGATGTGGCGGTAGCACTTCGGGCAGTGGACGTGGGTAGCGCGAGGCGGAGCGTAGACGGGATTGCCGCAGTAGACGCAGCAGTGGGTGGGGCGGACGGGCGGCTGCTGGGCGAAATCAGGGAGAACCCAGGATTGTTCGCGGGATTGCGCGCGATTGGTGACGTGGCCGATCATGTGATTCGGTCCCTACACGTGAATGGCTGGGAAGCGGGACGGGGAGGGGTTAAGCGCGTGGTCTGATGATCTGCGGCCCGCGTTGAACGGCCTTCTGCACGGCTTCCGCACTGACCCGAACCACCGGAGCGGCAGCCGCGATCTCCGCAAGTTCCCGAGAATCCGCGGCAAGTGCATCAAGACGATGAGCAACCGATTCCGTCGCCGGCGTATCATTAGGAGCATCAATCGCCCCGACCGAAACCTGCCCGACAAAGCAGGCGCCCTCCGCAATGGAAAGATTCGCAGCCCGCAGTTCACCGGCAACCTTCGCAGTCGGACCAAGACGGCAGGATCGCGTGGCCAGAATATTGCCCTTGATCGACCCATTAATCTCGATAACAGCCCCCTGAACATCGCCTTCAATATAAGCTTCAGCGGAGATGTCGAGCTGATCCTGAGCGGTGACGGCCCCTTCGACGCGTCCGGTGATGGTCGCCGGCCCGGAACACTGGACTTCGCCCTTGATAAAAGTATGGGCGGCGATGACGGTAGCCTGGGGGGTAGGTGCGGGATTGCTCATAAAATGATCCTTCCAAAAGCGATCGCGTTGTGCCGCGATTTGACACGTTTTCGCACGTTTTTGACGCGATTTATCGCGAACAAGTGATCTATCGGCAAGGGAAGGAAATAAACGTGAACCAAAAGCTGCGAGAAAGGGGAAAAGTGATGGGGAGAGGAGGGGGCAATCCGAGACGCGACCAATCAGGGGGTGTAGGATGAGCATCCTCGGAAAAACGGGCACACCCGATAGATAAGAAGATGGGGATAATGGATGATTATATGCTCGAATACCGATGATATGGTGCCGTTCATTGATGTTCTCGATCCGAAAGGTCTCTTCTTATGGCCATCGAATTTTTCTGTCCCTCGTGTAACAGTAAAATTCGCGTCGAGGACAAACACGCCGGAGGCAGAGCGAAGTGCCTTACCTGTCAGGCCATTCTCACCATTCCAGCCAAGAGTATGTCTCCGCCGAATTTTGTTGCTGCTAGACGCCCTTCCCCGGAAGTTGCTTCACTACTCCCTGAAGACCGCACCAGCAAAAAGCCTCTAATCATTTGGGTCGGTGGGGCTATGTTAGCGGTGGTGATTGTGGCAGTTTTTTTCGTCATCTGGGCGGCGGCCAACCATACTACTGCGATGAACGAGGGTCAGCGTCAGTATGAAGAGAAGGATTACACCGGATCGGTAGAAGCCTTGGCACAACCCACCCAGACACCGGTTCTGCCGAAGGTCGCAACTTCATGGAAAGCCGAATCAGAGAAACCAAGTAGGGTTGGGCATGGAGTGAAGAGGAATTGGTTCAAACTTTTCGACGAGGGAAAAAATAAAAGATTCCAAACCACCGCATTACCATGCGGTGCTCCTTTACTTTGCTTAATCGAGCTGGGCACCGTTGTTGTTGAGGATTTTGCGGAGGTCGGCGCCGTCGATTTGGCGCGGGGGGATTTTGTTTTTAACGGCGAGTGCGGCGGCGTGGGCGATGGCGTGGCCGTAGGAGAAACATTGGGCGGTGACGCGGGCGGAGGCGATGGCTTCGTGCTGGGCGGAGAGGCAGCGGCCGGCGATGAGGAGGTTTTCACCTTTTGCCGGGACGAAACAGGTGTAGGGGATTTCGTAGGTGTCGTTGAGAAGCCATTCGACTTTGGGTTTGTGGCCGGCGTGGAGTTCGATGGGCCAGGGGGAGCGGGCGATGGCGTCTTTGTGTTTTTTGGCGGTGAGGATGTCGGTGTTTTGGAGGGTGGAAACGCCGAGGGCTTGGCGGGTTTGGCGGATGCCGACTTGCGGGGCGGTGTCGGCGAGGAAGGCGTGCCGGCAGCCTTGGAGATTTTCGATGAAGAATTGGGCGTAGGTTTGGGCCTGGAGGCGGCCGAGGATTTCGGCTTCGGTGAAGTCTTGGGCGAAGAGGGTGTTGAGTTCGCGGGCATCGGAGCCGAGGATGCGGGTGCAGTTGCAGAGGAGTTCGCCGGGGCGGGGGGTGGGGAAGAGCCAGATCTTGCCGCGGGGGAGTTTGTGGTGGAATGGGCTTTGGGGGTCGGAGTTTTTTTCGGCGATCAGGGCGGTGATTTGAGGGGGCATGATGGTGTCGGTGCCGTAGGCATTTTGAAATTGAAAAATGTCGACGTTTTGCAGGCGGAAGATCATGGTGGGATTCTGGACGTTTCCCGTTCTGCTGGATTCGTCGCCGATGAAAGTCGGAAAGCCGGCCATAGCAACGATGTCGGCGTCGCCGGAGGCGTCGATGGTCAGTTTGGCTCGGATCGTGGTGGGGCCTTGTTTGTTGTAGGCGGTGATGCCTTCCAGTTTGTCGCCGTCGAAGAGGACTGCGGTGGCGGTGGTGTGGTAGAGGATTTGGACGTTGGCGTTGGTGAGGAGTTGGTCAGCGGTTTTTCGCCAGGCGAAAGGATCGTGGACGCGGGCGTAGGTTTTGCCGTAGTGGACGGGTGGGCCGAGGCCGTTGTTGGATTCAAGGACATGGATGAATTCGTCGATGAAGCCGTGGACGACTTGTTTGGGCGGGGCGGAGGGGTTGTCGGAGGCTTCGTACATGCCGCAGATGGTGCCGGAGAGTCCTGCGACGGCACCGCCGCCGCAGAAGCCGTAGCGCTCGATGAGGGTGACTTTGAGGTTTTGCCGTGCGGCGGTGACGGCGGCGGCAAGACCGGCTGCCCCACCGCCGACGACGAGAATATCCGTGTTCATGTTGAGAGGATTGCGTTTGTCGATGATTGGCATGTTGCGTTTCTCAGTTTACAAGTTAATGAAGCGGCTCGCTGTTGGCCGCGGCTCGGCGGAGGCGATGGGCCAGAAGAAAGAAAAAGACGGTGAGGGCAATTGCCATCGCCGCTCCAATGATACCCCAACAGATGTCAAGCAACGGGAATTCAGGGAGATGCAATCCCACACCGTGTAGTTTGGCAAGATCGTTTGCTGTGAAGAACAGTTCACTCGTGATGATCAAGAGGACGGGACAGAGAATGGTCGTCGACGCGATGCGAAAAGTCCTGTCTCGCAGAAAGGCGGCGATCTGCAGAGCGTAGATGAAACCAACAGTATAGGCTCCGGCCGCCGCGCCGAGGGCCACGACGAACACCGGCAGGTAGAAGCTACGGTAGTGAATAACATAGCCGGAAGAGTCAAGCGAAAACATCCCAAACACATAAATGCAGTGCCCCGCAGCGTAAAGAACGACCAACAGCAGGATGAGCCGGCGTGGCCAGGGAGACAGTCGCGGCGACGCGTGCCGAGCAATATCCGCAATGTTAAGAACAATCGCGGCAGCGACGAGCAAACTGGTACTCGTGCCAACGCACGCGGCGTTGATACGCCAGAACATAACCCAGGTTTCGATCGACGCTATTGGAAAGACAAAAGCAAAAGATATAGCGGCAGTCAAAATTCCAACGATGGCGGCGATGGCGAAGAGCAGACACGCCAGGGAAGCGAGGCGAGGGCGATGGAGCGCGGCGGGGGGGATGCCGTGCAGGTCGAGGATGGGAGGGGAATTTGGATGCATCGGGAGTTCCGTGAGGGGTTTCGTGAAGTCGTTCAATCGTCAGGACAAACGCATTTGGCCATCCGAGACGCGACCGTAAGGGAGCGTTGGGCGTAATCTGAGACGAAAACGCTCCCTTACGGTCGCGTCTCGGATTGGTCAAACAAAGATTGCGTTATTGTAACCGCAGTCTTACGATTGCGATTCTGATGGGCGAGCTTACGCTCGCAGCTCTGAATGCTTACTGGAGGTTTGTGATGACTTATCTGGATTCTTCCGCGGATTCGCCTCGGGCGTTTCTGTTGATGGAGGCGAATTTGAAGCAGTTGCAGGAGCGGCGGCCGAAGGTGGCGGTTTTGCCGTGGGGGGCCACCGAGGCGCATAATTATCATCTGCCGCATGGGACGGATAATACGGTGGCGACGGCTTATGCGCATCATGCGGCGGCGGCGGCGTATGCCAAGGGGGCGGAGGTGGTGGTGCTGCCGGTGATTCCCTTTGGCAATAATGCGCAACATATCGATCAGGTGGCAACGATACATATGAGCACGGCCACGACGTATGCGATTTTGCGGGATGTGTGCCATTCGCTTAAATCGCAGGGGATCGATCGGCTGGTGCTGGTCAATGGGCATGGCGGAAATGACTTCAAGCAGTTGGTTCGCGATCTGCAGGAAGAGCACAAAATCATGATTGTGCAGGTGAATGTTTTTCAGTTGATACCGCAGATAAAAGGGGAGACTTTTCCGGAGCCGGGGAATCATGCGGGGGATTCGGAGACGTCGATCATGCTGCATGTGTGTCCGTCGATGGTGGTGATGGGGAATGCGAGTTCGGGGCGGTCGGTGCCGTTTGATATCCCGCATTTGAAACAGGCGGGTGTGTGGACGCCGCGGATCTGGTCGAAGAATCAGCCGGATACGGGGGCGGGGGATCCGCGGCCCGCGACGGCGGAGAAGGGCAAACGTGTTTTTGAGGCGGGGGTGAAGGCGCTGGCGGATGTGCTGGTGTCGCTGGCGGCGGCGCAGAAGGGCGAACTGCCTTACGTGTGATGAAATAGCCTTGCGTGGAAACGCAAGACTTATGACGCCAGAGTCTTTCATGACAACGCATGGATGAGACGCGCAAGAGGCGTTAAGCCTTGCGATTCCTCGCAAGGCTATCAAGTCGTAGCCGGAATAAGTTGTCGAAGCCGAGCCTGGTACGTGTCGGTGCGAAGAGGTCGATGGGGTTTGACGACGACGAGCAGATCGTATCCGGGGGGGATTTCGTGTTGTATGAGTCGGAAGGCTTCGCGGAGGCGGCGTTTGATGAGGTTGCGCCTGACGGCGTTGCCGCAGCGGGTGCCGATGGAAATGCCCAGACGTGAAGGGGGGAGAGGGGGGGGGGGGGGGCGTTTCTTTTTGGGGGGGGGCGGCAACGGGGGGGGGGGGAAGGGTCGCTTTTTTTTCCCGTTTTTTTAAATTTCTTGGAAGGGCGCGTACCCCGGGGGCGGTGGG
>Ga0123357_10000562_pt1 | contig 36621 bp, 34 predicted proteins | sample TergutEmb28metaG_FD_89873 | JGI IMG/M metagenome (GOLD analysis project Ga0123357, IMG submission 89873) | Embiratermes neotenicus P4 segment gut microbial communities from Petit-Saut dam, French Guiana - Emb289 P4 | ecosystem: Host-associated > Arthropoda: Insects > Digestive system > Gut ... | reverse complement strand
GCAGCCATAGCGATGGCAATACCGAATGCTATATAAGCCTGACGCGCTGCATGGTCGAAATTGTTGAAACCTTCCATTGGCAAAGCATCTTCTTTCAACTGTGCAGGGCGGTTCAGATATACGCTTTTTAACATGTTGATATAATCTTTATAGGCATCAGGAGATTGTCCTCTTTCATGCGCAATATACCCATAAATCTTATCTATGCGCTGTTCCGTATAATTATCCCATGCGGCAAACACCAGCAAATGCGAGGAATCAGCAATCAGACGCTGATTGTTGACAACGGACATAATTTTATTTTTGATGTCCTGATTAGTTATTTCAATTACCTGAAAAGGCTGTAAGCCTGATGAGGTGGGAGCAAGCCTTGCGGCTTCAATAATCTGATCAACTAACTTCTGATCTACCTTTTTCGTAGAGTCATACTTTTTGGTGGCATATCGCCATTTAAGCGCTTCTAATAAATTCATATTCCCTTAATTATAATTGTTATTCATTAATTTGGCATCGCGAAATGCCACACAAAAGTATATTATTTTTATTGAATATACAAGCCATTTAATGGCGATGCTTTTCAGACTGCCGCCTCAAACGCTGTAAGCGCTACGCGCCTTTTCGTTTGTTCCTACAATATAACATACAAAAAATGAAAAAAATGATGAGTTTGTCTTTTTTAAAAAATTATATTTATCTTTGTCGTAAAAATATCACATAAATGGTTGTTTACATAAGCAACTTTAACATTTTAAAAGTAGATTCAGGAAAAAATACGAATTAAAAATTATATAAACCAAAAAAAAACAAAAAAAATGAGACTACATTCAACATTAATCAAAAAACAATCCATTGTCCATTGTCAATTATTCTGTTATTCAATTATTCTGTTATTATTTTTTGCCTCTCCCCTCAAGGCGCAGGTAGCCATCGGAAGCCAGTACCCTCCTCAACCGTTTTCCATATTGGAATTAACTACGATGATCAAGCAGGGTGGACTGCGTTTACCTTTATTGTCAACCGACGAGCGGAATGCTCTTGGACTCAAAGATTTGGTCGATCCTGAGGCAAAAGCTGCCAAAGGGCTCGTTATCTACAATATTACGACCAGCTGTCTGGAGTTTTGGAACGGTACGAAATGGATAAGCATGTGCTCGGATGCCATGCCTGATTGCAGTTCGACTGTTTTCCCTGCGTTGAACCCCTCTTACGATTTTGCCAATTCCGCCACCATTACCAACTTGATTGCCGCTATCGGCGGTAATGTACAAATATACGATGCGCCGACCGGCGGAAATCTGTATGATAATCCATCTACCACTTTGATTGCAGGTCGTACTTACTATGTAGAGCAAAAAATTGGCAACTGCACAAATCGAGTTCCGGTCGCCGTAACAATATCTACCTTACCTGTTAGCGGTACCGCCACGATTGACGCTTGCGTGACCGCAATGTACGATTTTCAATACCAAACGCTTACTGCTTACAATACTGCCAACGGCGCTATATGGCAATGGTACGTCAAACGGCGCGGAGATGCCGACAGCGAGTATAAGCCCATTCTTGGCGCAAACGCTGTATCTTACAAAATTCCTGCTAATTTTGTGAGAGATGTTTTCCGCACAATGAAGAGCGGTACGGATAACAACGATGGCGTAATTTTTAGAGTTGATGTCTCGAATGCACTTGGAATTGTGAGCAGAGCTACGCTCGACATTGAATTTATCGACACTTACGGCAACGATTATGCTGAACTTAACGCTAACTATAACAAAGCAGGTAATTTGGCTACAGGCATTGGACTTAAAATTGCCTATCTTAATCTTGGCGTAAAAAGTGACAAAGACGGCTATAACGCCTGTGATTTTGGAAGTTTGTACCAATGGGGGCGTATTGCAGACGGACACGAAAAAATCACATGGACAAAAGCTGCTGTTGGCGGCAATATTGACTTTGATGATGCAACTAAAGCCAATTATAAATCATCCAGCGGCTGTACTTACGACAGCAACACTCCAGCTCTTGAAGGCGGCAACCCATTTTATCAGGTAAACGCAACAGGATACACAGGTAGATTTCTTACCAGCGGTGAAGCGAGTTGGATTACTAATACTAATACTCATAGCTCATACCAATATTTATGGGCGGCTCAAACTACTTATGCCAAGACATCCAACGATCCCTGTCCTTCGGGTTGGAGGGTTCCTACTCGGTTTGAATTAGGCGCTCTTTTCCAAGGTACGCCAACGAACATGCTTCCTCCAAGTAGCGCTACTCAAAACACATGGACTTGGCGTCCGAATACCGATAGTAGAATTGCGGGCGGTATGATTGTAACTTACGGCGATGGTTCAGATAAGTCAAGGCGAATATTTATGCCTGCCACGGGCATGCGCGATCGCGATGGTACGTTGTTCAATGGCGCCAAAGTCAGCTACTGTTGGAGTAGTACGTACCTTGGCGGTGCGATGGGTGCGTCTATTGGGAGCTTCTACGGTATTGTGAACGCAGGTAACGATCCTACCAACAATGCGTACGGCTTAAATGTCCGTTGCGTGAAAGAATAAAAACAGTAATTCCTTCACCTTTTTATGCAAAACCGGATGAACATAATCCGGAGCAATTTCATTCAAAGGCTCCAACACAAACTGGCGTTGGTGAAAAAGCGGGTGGGGCAGTTGAAGGTTTTCCGTTTGGAGAATTAAATCGTTGTAAGCAATCAAATCAATATCAATTATCCGGTCTTGATAAGAATCTTTCGTTTTTTGCGTGCGCCCGATTTTTTTTTCGATGGATTGCGTGATAATTAAAATTTCGGTAGGGGAGAGCTGGGTTTCAATGCAAACGACCATATTCAAAAAATTGTTTTCCGATTCGTAGCCTTGTGGTTGGGTTTCGTAAACTGAAGATATAGCCGAAAAAATACCGATTTCATCGGCTATATAACCTATTGCACATAATAAATTAACCGGTTTATTTCCTAAATTAGTTCCTAAAGCCAAATAAACCCTGTTCATATAATTAGCATGGCATCTCCGTAAACGCCAAATCGATAACCTTCTTTGACCGCTTCCTGATAAGCGTGCATGATGAAATCAAATCCGCTGAAAGCGGCAGTTTGCATCAACATGGTGGAAAGCGGCAAGTGAAAGTTAGTGATATGGCTGGTTGCAACCGTGAAATCATACGGCGGAAAAATGAATTTATTCGTCCAGCCTTCAAAGGATTTCAGATGTCCTCGCGTAGTTACGACGCTTTCAATGGCTCTTAATACGGAAAAACCAACGGCACAAACTTGTCTTGCGCTGTCTTTTGCATGGTTGACAATATTAACTACTTCTTCACTGATGACTAATTCTTCCGAATCCATTTTGTGTTTCGTCAAATCTTCCACATCAATTTCCCTGAAATTTCCCAAACCGGAATGTGCGGTAAGAAATGCAAATTTAATTCCCTTTATCTCCAATCGTTTCAGGAGTTCACGGCTGAAATGCAAGCCGGCTGCCGGAGCAATGACCGCTCCTTCGTTTTTTGCATAAATCGTCTGATAACGTTCTGTGTCTTCCGGAACTACTTTCCGGTTGATATAAGAAGGAATGGGCATCTCTCCCAGCGCATACAGCGATTTTTTAAATTCTTCGTGCGGACCGTCGTACAAAAAGCGAAGCGTGCGTCCGCGAGAGGTTGTATTGTCAATCACTTCCGCAACCATAGAATCGTCCTCGCCAAAATAGAGCTTGTTACCGATACGGATTTTACGGGCAGGGTCAACCAATACGTCCCAAAGCCGCAAATCCGGATTCAGTTCACGAAGAAGAAATACTTCAATTTTAGCTCCTGTTTTTTCCTTATTTCCGTATAAACGAGCCGGAAAAACCATCGTGTCGTTGAAAAGAAAAACATCTTTATCGCCAAAATAATTCAAGACATCTTTAAATACTTTATGTTCGATTTTACCCGTTTTCGGATGAATAACCATCAATCGCGATTCATCACGATTCTTTGACGGATAAAGGGCCATTGATTCCTGAGGAAGATTGAATCTGAATTTAGAAAGTTTCATATATTTTGTGTATTTATTTATACATTATCCGTACAAAATTCATCAACGGATATACATTTATCTAACGTTATATTGCCGATTCTTGTTCGCTGTAAAGCGATTAAATGCGCTCCGGAATGTAAAGCCGTTCCAATATCGCGAGCCAAGGCGCGAATATAAGTTCCTTTGCTGCAAACAATTCGTATTGTCAGTTTATCATCGTGAAAAGAGAGCAATTCTATTTCGTCGATAACCAACAACTTCGGTTTCAGCTCAACTTCAATTCCCTTTCTTGCCAGATGATACGCCCGATTTCCCTCAAATTTGCACGCCGAAAAAGCCGGCGGAACCTGTTCTATACTGCCGATGAATTGCTGCAACACATTTTCTATCATCTCTTTTGTAATATGGCTTGTCGAGTAGGTTTCATCAATAGCCGTTTCCAAATCAAAAGAAGGCGTTGTCGCTCCCAAACGCAAAGTGGCAATATATTCTTTGCTCTGGTACTGAAATTCATCAATCCTTTTCGTTGCTTTTCCGGTACAAACAATTAATACTCCTGTTGCCAAAGGGTCTAATGTTCCGGCGTGACCTACTTTGATTTTTTTTATTCGTAAGGAACGGGAAATTCTATACCTGATTTTGGATACCAAATCAAATGATGTCCAATGTAACGGCTTATTAAAATATAAAATTTCTCCTTCCTGAAAATTCATTCTGTAAGTATAAATTATGAATTATTGAATATTGAAAAACCAAAAATGGTTAATGCTACGGCAATACAGTAATAAGCAAAATAAATCAGTTTGCCTTTTTTTACAATCGTAAGCATCCATTTGCAGGCAAGCGTTCCGGTTGCATAAGCCGCAATAAATCCTATTAACAGCGATGGAGTGGAAAGTCCCGATTGTGCGGGGGAAAAATTCCCTTTCATCAAGCCTAAAAGCGCTTCTCCCAATACGGGGATTATCAACATCAGGAAAGAAAATTGCGTGACTTTCTCTTTATTGTTTCCCAAAATAAGACCTGTTGAAATAGTCGTTCCTGAACGCGACAGTCCGGGAAAAATAGCAGCAATCGCCTGTGCAATCCCGATAGTAATCACGTCCATAAAGGAAATTTCCTGTTTGCGGCGGGGCTTTGAATAATGAGAATAAATAAGTAAAACAGCCGTCAGCAAAAGCATAGCGCCTACCCAAATCAATACATCATTACTGTTAAAAATCGCCTTCACATTCTGTTCGAAAAAAACGCCCACAATGGCGACAGGAATCAGCGATAACAACAGTTTTGAAATATATTGCGTTTCCTCGTTCCACTGAAATTTGAACAACCCTTGCAGTAATTTCCAAATTTCATATCCGAATACGGTCAAGATACTTAATACAGTAGCGGCATGAACCACAATTGCAAAAGTCAGATTTTCGCCTTCAAATCCCATTATTTTTTCAAAAATGGCTAAATGACCGCTGCTGCTTACCGGCAAAAATTCGGTCAGACCTTGAATAATTCCCAATATAAGGGCTTGTAACCAAGACATTTCTACCATAATTTATTTTTTTAAGTGTTATTTTCTACCGGTTTGGGCTTCCGGAGTATTGCAACTATCACAGTTGCAAATCCAATCATTGTTACAATGGGTGCAACAACAATTCGCCTGACACTGAAAATGGTTGGGTCGAAGCCTGTTTCTTCTGTCGTTTTTCCACCCGACATCAACCAAAATCCAAAGATTATGATTGCAATTGAAACTGCTAACATGATAAAATTTACTTTACCAAATACAAATTTTTTTTTATCCATGATTCAATAATTATTTTGTGTTTACAAATTCATAATTAAATATAAAACAAATCATCGCCTTTCATTCGGAGATACCGGTTGACTGCAAAAAAAGTAGCGCACAGGGAAATAGTAATTCCTAAGGCAAGAACGCTTCCTGCAACGATATATAAAACATTTTTATCAATTACGTTCCATATTTCACTGCTTTTTTTGGAAATGTAAAACACTCCCCAAAAGAGCAGGGCAATGGCAATAAGCGCTGCAATTATACCGGAAAAAATTTGCGTCAAAATAAACGGTTTCCGGATAAAACCAGCCGTTGCTCCAACCAATTTCATTGTATGAATCGAAAACCGGTTTGCATATACCGATAATCGAATGGTATTGTTTATTAACGCAATTGTAATAATAAGCAGAAGCAACGCTATACCAAAAAGAATAATGCCTGTTTTCCGGAAATTATCGTTGACCATTGTCATTAATTCCTTGCGATATTCAATGCTGCTGATGTCCGGAGATATACTTTTGATTCGTTTCTCTATTTCAGGAAATTTTTCAGGAGAAGCATATTCCGAATGCAGGCTGACAACAATTAAGCAGGGTAGGGGATTAAAGCCTAAAAAATCTTCCGGATTCTGTCCGATGTCGGCTTCCAATTGTTTTGCAGCCGCTTCTTTTGAGATATATTCGGTTGATTTGACAAAATCGGCTGCATTCAATTCTTTAACTATGCGATTAACTTCTGCGTCCTTAATATCATCAGATAAAACAATATCGAACGAAAGGCTTTCTTTCACGTATGAAGAAAGATTTTTTGCCATCAGGGAAAGCAAAATAATCAATCCTAATAAGAACAGAACCAACGAAATACTAATTGTAGCTGTTACTCTTGAATTAATAAAAGTTGCAGATAAAATAGAGCGTTTATTTTTCATTCTAATGCGTGAAATTTTGAATTGTATAGTTTGGAATATGAAAATTCCGAATTTGGCACAAAATTATAAAAAATAGTTAGGAGTTGTTTTCTTTTTAGATTTTTTTAACTAAATAATGTGTTCAGATGATTTTCTACTGTTTCATTTATGGATAGCATGAATTGTTTCCATGAAAAGAGGTTTATGCGTAATAAACAGTTCAACAATCAGATATAGAAGTAGAAATATAAGCATGCAAAAAGAATTAATGAAAAACAGGAATATGCACTTAAGGCGTGATTTTGCTTTGCTTTCCTTATAAATAATCCGGTGGGAGTGGAAAAAATAATAAATCAAATAAAAAAAGAACGCTATTGAAGAAAATACGCTAATGGTTTTTATCAGGCGTATTTTTCCTAATTCAAAATAAGAATAGTTCCATTGTAACAATATATACAAAAGACAACTCAACAGAATGAACGAAAAATAATGAAGCGTAAAAATACCGTGGTCAAAATAATACCATTTTTTCTTATTGTGAAACAACCAGAGCCAAAAAGCAAAAACAGGCATATATAAGAAAATGGCTTTGGGGAAGTCGTGTGAGAGGCTTTCTAAAAATTTTTCTTTATTGAATTTTTCAGCAATTTCAACAAGTTTATCATCTTCGTCATCTTCATCATTACTTTTCTGCTCTTCAGCAGTAGTAACAATCGCATTTTCCTGCTTTTCTCCGACTTTATCCGGAAGCATCGACGGAATGAAAAACGTAATGAAGCTGATAAATATATAAAGGGTAACCGGGGGAACATAAAGATTTCGTTTGCCCGAAAGGTATGTTTTCGTTAATCGCGCCGGAGAAAAAAGCAAATATCGAATCGTTTTCCAGAACCTGCCATCGTAATGTACAAAATCTTCGATGGAAATGGTAAAAAGATAATGGAAAGGCTGCCGTGTTTCAATATTTTCCTGTCCGCACTCGGGACAAAAACGTTTTTCTACGAAATGTCCGCAATTCTCACAACGCCTGTCTGCCCGCAGTTTTCCGTGATGACTCATTGGTAATTGGTTGAAAGTTGAAAATTATAAGTTGAGAGTTGAAAGTTAATTTTTTGCTTTAACTTTCAACTCTCAACTTATAACTCTCAACTTAATCGACCGAAATGTCTTTATTGACGTTTTTGCTTCCAATCAAAGCATAGAATAACAAATACGCCAAAGCTATAATAATTACCCAATAGCTGACCATATAACCGGCAAGATCTGCTACAGTTGCCTGTATCCAGGGAAGAATTCCGCCGCCACAAACCAATACCATAAAAATACCGGCTGCTGCTGCTAAATATTTACCTAATCCTTGCACAGCTAAATTAAAAATACCTCCCCACATTATAGAGGTACAAAGCCCTACTAGGGCGAGAAACAGGAATGTAATCGGAACTTCGGGCATACCAAATGCCAACGATCCGCCTGATGTGTCAAAGGCAGGCATTTTAACGGTAGTCGTAATAGATGAAAATATTGCAGCAAGCACCAAAATAATTCCGACGGAAGAAGCAACGGCAAGCATCTTTTTGGCTGATACTTTTTTGCCTATAAAAGAGCCTATTAACCGTCCAACAAACATCAATAACCAGTAAAATCCTACAATTCCTCCGGCTATTCCTGCATTTATTCCCAACCCGGCTTTAGTTTCTCCGTTAACGATATTTTGAGCGCTTTTATATACGTTTTCTTTGACTTCTTTCATTTGATATTCTTTAGAATCCTCATTTGCCTTGTCCATAGCTTGTACGCTCGACAGATATGTCTGATCAGCTTGTTGTTTCTGATATTCGGCAATCTTTTCATTGGCTTGCTCATTTGTAAATGATGTCATGTATAGATTATATGTGGCAGGTGTGCCAACCTCGATCCCAACATAGACAAAGATTCCAATAGCGCCCAGCACAAAATGCCGAAATTTTATAGCGCCGGACATAAGATTTCCAAGAGGTTCGGAAGAGCGGTCCATATTGGGTTCCGGAATAGAAACAGCCCATAAAACGAAGAAAACAAGAGCAAAAACGCCCATAGCGATATACATCACCGGAAATACGTTGGTTATTTTTGCTTTGGCAACTTCGCCAATCAAAATTCCCACAAATACCGGCGTGAAAGTCGCCATTAAGGAATTAAAAGAACCGCCGATTTGAATCAATTGGTTACCGGTATTTCCTTCGCCGCCCAATTTGTTTAACATCGGGTTTACTACCGTGTTTAACAGGCACATAGAGAAGCCCGCAATAAATGCACCTAAAAGATATACTATAAATGCTGAGGTTTCACTCGCATGTCCTGAAAGAAACTGGACAAATACGCCTACGAAACCAATGGCAATAGCAATTAAAGCCGTCTTTTTGTATCCCACTTTTTGCAGCAGCAAACCGCCGGGAATCCCCATAACAGCATAAGCTATAAAATTAGCCATATTTCCCAGCATTCCCATTGAACTGGAAACTCCGAACTGATTTTTCAGAACAACGCCCATTGGCGCAGCCAGATTTGTGACAAATGAGATCATGCCAAAAAGCAAAATCATCATTACGATGGCAACTAAATTGCCACTTTGTTTTTTTTGTGCTACCATAAAATTTAATTTATTAGATTATGTTAATATTTTAAGAACAATAAACTCACTTGAAAAATTTATAAACCGTTTTTGACCAAAACTTATCTTCCGGTTTTAAAACTACAGACGGAAAATCCGGATTATGAATACTGTCGGGAAAATGCTGCGTTTCCAAACAAAAAGCAGAACGTTTCGGATAGCGATGTCCATTTTTGCCAATAAAACTTCCATCTAAATAATTTCCGGTATAAAGCTGCACGCCGGGTTCTGTAGTGAAAATTTCCATCGCAATACCCGTTTTAGGAGAAACAGCTTTTGCACAAAATACCAAACCTTCTTCCGAGCGATTCAAATTGAAATTATGATCGTAACCGTTTCCATAAATCAGTTGGGTAAATTCTTCTTCAATACGCTCGCCGATGGTATGTTCCGAGCGAAAATCGAAAGGCGTATCTTCCACCTCTTTCGGTCGTCCCAACGGAATTGCTACATCGTTGATAGGCAGGAAGTAATCGGCATTGATTTGAAGTTTATGATCACCAATACAGGGATCGCCTTCACCCGAAAGATTGAAATAGGAATGATTAGTCAGATTGATAATGGTCGTTTTATCCGTCGTTGCTTCGTAGGAAACTTCCAGTGCATTATCGTCTGTCAGATGATAAATTGCTTTGACATGCAGGTTTCCCGGAAATCCTTCTTCGCCGTCTTTAGACAAATAAGTCAATTCCAGTGTTTGCTCATTCAACTGCCGGGCGTCCCATACGACGGCGTTAAATCCTTTAAGTCCTCCGTGAAGATTATTGGGACCGTTATTCACAGCCAAAAGGTATTCACAGCCGTCTAAAATGAATTTTCCGTCTGCAATCCGGTTAGCGGTGCGTCCGCAGACAGCGCCGAAATAAGGCTCCTGATCATTTAAATAATCAGTGATATTACTTTTACCCAATACGACATCCACCCAATTCCCTTTTTTATCGGGGACAAGCACAGAAACTATTTTTGCGCCGTAGTTGATAACAGAAACTTCTACTTCGTTGGCGTTACTTAACAGAAATAGCTCAACGGGTTTTCCATCTACTGTTTTTCGGAAATCCTCCTTATGAAGTCTTTCCAATGTTTTACTTTTACTCATGGCATTCTTAATTAATAAGAATTAATAAATTGACATGCAAATATATTGTTATTATTTCAAAAAGTCGGTATAATTCAAATTATTTTTTTCAATATCTTTGAAATAATGATATGTTCCAACCCTAAGTTCATAAGTAGCAGCTTCATCACAAACGATGATTCCTTTCGGATGAAACTGGAGAGCGGTAATCGTCCACATTTGGGAAACAGCGCCTTCAACGGCTTCTCTCAACGCTTTCGCTTTAGCAAGTCCGTTTGCCAGAATTAAAACTTCTTTGGAGTGCATAACAGTTCCGACTCCTACGGTCAATGCCGTTTTCGGCACTTTATTCACATCGTTGTCGAAAAAGCGCGAATTGGCGATAATAGTGTCGGTTGTCAGCGTTTTTACCCGCGTAGCTGAATTTAAGGAAGAACCGGGTTCATTGAAAGCAATATGCCCGTCGGCGCCCATTCCGCCAATGAACAGATCAATGCCGCCTGCTTGCCGGATTTTCTGCTCATATTGAATACATTCGGCTTCCAAATCCGGAGCGTTGCCATTTAGAATATGAACATTTTCCTTTTGAATATCAATGTGCTTGAAAAAATTATTCCACATAAAAGAATGATAACTTTCTGGGTGTTCCTCCGGAAGTCCTACATATTCGTCCATATTAAATGTAATCACATGTTTGAACGATACGAATCCGCTACGGTTTAATTCTGCTAAAGATTTATACATTCCAATGGGTGATGAACCTGTAGGTAATCCTAAAATAAAAGGCTTACCTTCGGAAGGGTTAGCCTTAACTATTTTAGATGCAACATAATACGCTGCCCATTTTGACAAAGCGTCGTAGTCTGATTGAATTATTAATCGCATATACTTTTTTTGTTTAAAATTCTCGCAAAAATAAAAAGAAATTTTGAATGTACGGTTAGATTTCTTATTTTTGTAACAATTTAAATAAATATTAAAATAAATTGCAATGGATAAACCGTATGTTATAGGAATTGATATGGGTGGAACAAACACCGCTTTTGGAGTTGTGGACAAGAAAGGAGAAATTTTATTTCGCGGTTCAATCAGCACTTTAGGTTATACCAAAGGGGAAGATTACGTCAACGATTTGGGAAATGCGATTAATGATTTAATCGAAAAAAATAATCTGAAAAATACTGTCAGAGGAATCGGCATGGGAGCTCCGGACGGAAATATGAACGACGGAACGATAGAAAATGCCACTAATATTCCATGGGCAAAAGGGGTTGTTGTTCCTATGGCTGCAATGGTAACGGAAAAAACAGGTTTACCCTGCAAATTAACGAATGACGCCAATGCCGCCGCTTTGGGTGAAATGGCTTACGGAGCGGCTAAAGGATTGAAAGATTTTATTGTAATTACCTTAGGCACAGGTGTAGGAAGCGGAATCGTTGCAAACGGACAATTGGTTGTCGGACATGACGGATTTGCCGGCGAACTTGGACATGTGAGGGTAATCCGTGAAAACGGACGGGCTTGCGGATGCGGTCGCAGCGGCTGTTTGGAAGCCTATACTTCGGCGACCGGAGTTGCCCGGACAGCTCGGGAGTATTTGGAAATGCAGCCGGAAAGGGAATCTGTTTTACGGAATATTCAGCATCGTCCACTTACTTCAAAAGATGTTTATGATGCGGCAAAAGCAGGCGATTCATTGGCTATTGACGTTTTTAATTTCACCGGAAAAATATTAGGCGAAGCTCTCAGTGATTTTATCGCTTTTTCCAGTCCGAAAGCAATTATTCTTTTCGGAGGCTTGGCTAATTCCGGAAACTTCTTGCTTGAGCCGTTAAAAAAAGCGATGGACGAGAATGTGTTGTTTCTTTATAAAGGAAAAACCGAAGTGGTCATTTCCAAATTGAATGATAGTGAAGCGGCTATTTTAGGGGCAAGCGCACTGGCTTGGGAATAGCGCGCATGCCCCTGAAATTTTACAGTTTAATTTTGTCAAGTAAATAAGCATTGTAATCGTATTGCCCAAAATAATACAGGTATCCATTGGCGACAAACATTTGTTGAGGATTTGTCCTTGTTGTATATGTCTTAGTTATTTTATAATCATTAGTTGAAATTTGAAATATTCTATTTCTTCCGTCGGATAAGTATATATTGTTATTCGCAAAAATGGCTTTAGAATTAGATGCATAAAACGAAACAGACGCCAAATCTATGGAATAATACATCTTGGTGTTCATATCCAGAATTTTATACTGTCCGTCGGTATTAACAATAAACAGAGATGAATTTTTAATATAAACCGGTGTGCTACTATTATTTATCGTGAAAGACTCATCGTTTGCTACACTGCCATCATCATTTAAATTGAATGTAATGTTTCTGCTGGAATTATATTCATCAATAGCGTAAAGTTTATTGTCCCTTGAATTGTAATATAAATAACTGTCATAATAATATATTTGGTTAACCGGTTGGTATCGAGTGTAAGTCCCTGTTGCTCTATTTATGCAATATAAATAGTAACTATACACATATATCATTCCCTTATCGTTAGTTGCATAAGGATCATAACACACATCAGGAACAGAAATCACAGCCGTTTGTTGAGCAGTTGCAGCATCATAACAAACTATTGTGTTATTACTTGGATAATTATATGCTTCCGTTTTTCCGTTGTAGTGTCCCCACATCAGCCAACTGCAAGAAGATGATATGTAAACATTTGCTTCACTTTGTAAAAACTGTCCGCTCTGCATGTCAAAACTCCGTAGTTTACATCCAGCGTTTGAATAAGCGAGTACACTCATTTTATTCACCTCTTCGAGGTAATACATATCTACTATTTGCTGCCCTCTTAACACGGTAGCTTTATTTTCATTACGGAAAAGGACATTTTTACTTGAAACCGTTTTATTGCCCACTGCCATTACTTTATAATATAATGTATCGGCTTCTAAAGGATAAGTATTATCGGTAAAAGTGGTAATATCTTTGTGGAACGCGTCGGAAGTTGAATTTACAACATCGTTTATTATTGTAAAATTTTGTCCATCGGAAGCGCACATTACCATATAATACTGAAATCCGGGGACTTCAGACTGTTCCCAAGTTAGAGTAATAGAATTATCACTCTGTTGCGGCGTGTTCAACACAAGCGTTTGCTGTATATTCTTTTCTTCGCACGATACGGCAAACAATAAAATTGCAATGATATAAAATAGTTTTATTTTCATGATCGAACCGTTTTATTAAAACCAAAAGCCCAGACGTATTGCACTGTTGTAGTAAAAACCGACTTTACTATCCGTGTACGAAGGTATAATTTCGGGCGTTACCTCATTGGAAACGTCTATTGTTACTTTTTTATATTTTGTATAATCATAACCCAAACCTGCTTCCACGCCAACATACAAATTGCGCATAAAATAGTAATCGCAGCCAAGCAACAAATGTCCACCGTAAGAAGTGTAGGCGCGATTGAGATACGAAGTAGTTAAATAATAGCCATATCCGTATTGAGTTTGATAATATTGCTCCGCAATTGTTCGCGTTGCGCCGTTTATATCAATTTCAATGGGAATATAGCGTCTGTCATAACTTCCGGTTGCATTGTTATAATATGATTCGTAGTCATAATCACGGTAATGTGATTTTACCGTATTTTTGGAAAATGAAATTTCGGCGCCGACATAAGGCGAGATTTTTGAATTTTTCAGAAAATGATATTCAATGCCGGGCAGTACGCCAAACTTTGTCCAACTTTCTTTACCTGTAACTTTTTGCTGTTCCGATTCAGGGTAATCGTCGCCCGACTGGTTGAGCTTGTCGTTGCTTAAAGCCAAGCCCAGACGCAAAGCAATATTGTCGGCTACTCTGTATTTAAACTGTAATTGGTTGAAACTGATTACATTTTCACCAAAAGGTTTAAAATTCAGTTCTACCGCCAAATTGTTTTTTGAAGGAAATGTAACTTTTTCCTGTGCCATTAAAAGATGTTGAGAAAAACATATAGCAAAAATTGCTACCATCATTTTGAATTTTTGTACTTTCATCACAATAATTTTTAAATTTTTTGCAAAGCTATATTAATTTTTTGATTTTATTTATAAAATTACGATTTTTTTATGAAATAATGACTTGGCTCCAATTTTGGTAGAAAATTCTTTTTCATGTACCTTTGCAGACAAAATTTATGATGAGTGTATGCAAACTAACAAAAATACTTCTGCTATCCGCCCTCAATACAAGGTATTAGCTTCTATCAGTTTTTCTCATTTTCTGAACGACATGATGCAGTCGCTTATTTTGGCTGTATATCCCATGTTGAAGACCAATTTTCATCTGAGTTTTGTTCAAATCGGGTTAATAACGCTTTCGTATCAGATTACGGCGTCGCTACTCCAGCCCATTGTAGGCACTTACACCGATAAACATCCCAAACCGTTTTCATTGGTATTCGGCATGGCATGTACAATGTTAGGTATTTTGATGCTGGCTTTTGCCGGTAGTTATCCTTTTCTGCTGATGGCGGCAATGATGGTGGGCATGGGTTCTTCTATTTTTCATCCCGAAGCGGCTCGTGTGTCGCGTATTGGTTCCGGAGGACAGTTCGGATTGGCTCAATCCATTTTTCAGGTAGGCGGAAATACCGGAGCTGCTATGGGACCGCTGTTAGCCGCATGGATTGTGATTCCTCACGGACAAAATCATGTTGCATGGTTTTCGCCGGCTGCTTTTTTGGCAATGATTGTGCTGTTACAGGTTGGATTCTGGTATAGCGGTCGCATCTCTTCTTTTCAGAAAGCGCAACACGAGATTCACCCTGAAAAGCAATTGTCGCATCGGAAAATTATTCTGACGGTTTTTCTACTTTTAATTCTGGTCTTTTCAAAGAATTTCTATTTGAGCAGTATAAACACTTTTTATATGTTCTATCTGTTTCACAAATTTCATATAGCTACCCAACATGCGCAATACATGCTCTTTCTATTCCTGTTTTCGGTAGCGATAGGAACGTTGATAGGCGGACCTGTCGGCGACAGAATCGGTCGCAAACGGGTTATCTGGTTTTCTATTCTCGGCGTAGCTCCGTTTACACTGATACTTCCTTATGCAAACCTGTTTTGGACAGGAGTATTGACTGTCCTGATCGGGTTGATTTTATCATCAGCTTTCCCCGCCATTTTAGTTTTTGCTCAAGAATTGATTCCGGGAAAATTTGGAATGATATCGGGACTGTTTTATGGATTTTCTTTTGGTATGGGTGGCCTTGGCGCGGCTGTTTTAGGAGGACTTGCGGATAAATGGGGCATAAACACGGTCTATCATATTTGCGCCTTTTTACCGCTACTTGGATTTTTAGCAGTATTTCTTCCTAATATTTCGGATAATATTATCAAGAAGAAGGCTTAATTTAACTTGAACACAACCGGCATAACGTATTTGATTTTAACAGGTTTGCCATCTTTTAGTGCAGGTTTCCATACAGGCATGGAACGGACAACCCGAAGTACTTCATCGTCTAAAAAAACATATACGCCCTGAACTAAAGTAATGTCCGACAAGGAGCCGTCTTCATTGACGATGAAAGAGCAAATGACCCGCCCGTTAATCCGCTGTTTGAGCGCTGCCGGAGGATAATGAATGTTTTGATAGATATAACGCAATAAATCAGTCTTTCCATCTTGAAATTGGGCATTTCTGTTTTTCTCATTTATTACGGTAGCGTCCTCTTCATCTTCCCTGTTCAATTCTTCCGTATTGTTCTGTGAAAGAATCGAATCTTCTTCTAATGTTGAAGTATCAATTGAATCCGGTGAAAGAGCAGTTTCCTCCAATTCTTTTTGGTCTTCTACAATATCTTCATCTTTGGTAATCGTTGGCGGTGCAAGTTTTCCTGTTTCTTTCTCCGGTGATTTTTCTTCTGCTTTCACCTGATTGTTTTCACTTTCTTCTAATCCGATCAAATTGGATAATTCAATCGGTTTCACTTCATAATAGTCCTGAGCTTGCACCGTTTGTCTGAAATGAATTATTTCCACAAGCAGAATGACGATAACGACGGCAGCTAATACTACGGATAAAGCAAACAAGCGCCTGCGGGCAGCTGTTTTACGCAGATAATAAGCTCCATACTCCTTATTTCTATGCTCAAATACCAGATCGCACCATTCTTTTGAATTTAGATCTACATCTCTCAGGTTCATTCTGTAAATTCGTGTCTATAATTCGAGCTGCAAAGGTAGTAATTAAAGTTTGTTGGTAAAATAAATTCTTGAAATAACAAAATATCGAAAAATTCCATTGCTTAACCCCGCAATTAAGGATAATAAAAATGTTCCAATGAAAACAACTGTAAATGTTTTGATAGATTTATATAACTATCCTTCAAAAATGCGAAAAGCATTGCTTGAAAACCAATATATCAACTGAACTCCCGACTTGGTACATTATTTATTACAACGCAAACAACTCACTCGAAGCCAATAACTCCACTTTATTTTCGGATAAAACCGACAGGGCTTTATCCAAATCATCGGGACGAATGACAACTACCGCTCCTTGTCCAAACGAAAAAGCATACATATATTCGATGAAAATGTCTGCCTGAGTGATAATTTGCATTACTTTCGACAATGTCCCCGGTTCATTAGGCATTTGCAGACAGATTACGTCCGTAACACTCACGGCATATTTATTTTCCCGCAGTATATCTCTTGCTTTCACCGGATCGGAAACAAGTAAACGGACAATCCCAAAGTCCGAGTTTTCGGCTACCGTGAAAGCGGTCATATTAATACCGGCATCTCCCAAAATAGTTGTTACTTCGGTGAAACGACCTTTTTTATTTTCTAAGAAAATAGATAATTGTTTGATTAGCATAATATTTACAGTTTTATTTGAAATTTCTTTTATCAATCACACGCTTGGCTTTACCTTGACTCCGTTCAATGGTGCGCGGTTCAACCAAGCGGACTTCCGGAGAAATAGTCAACACGCTTTGAAGGCGGTGTATGATTTGCTTTCGCAGATCGACCATTTTATTTATCTCGTCGGAATAAAAATCTTCTTTAACTTCGACTTGTATCTCTAAAGTATCCAGATTGTTAACCCGATCTACGACCAACAGGTAATGCGGTTCCAACTGCGGCATTTCACAGATAACGCTTTCCACCTGAGACGGAAATACATTGACGCCCCGAATAATCAGCATGTCATCGCTACGCCCTAAAATACGGCTCATGCGCACGGAAGTACGCCCGCAAGCGCAAGGTTCATAATTCAAACTCGTTAAATCCCGTGTGCGAAATCGTAACAAAGGCATTCCTTCTTTGCTAATAGTCGAAAATACCAACTCTCCTGTTTTCCCCAACGGAAGAGGTTCGCCTGTCGCAGGGTCAACAATTTCCGGATAAAAATGGTCTTCGCACAAATGTGTGCCGTCCTGACATTCACATTCGTGCCCTACACCCGGACCGATGACCTCAGTCAAGCCGTATATGTCATAAGCTTTGATACTTAATTTTTCTTCCAATTCCCTGCGCATTCCCTCCGTCCAAGGTTCTGCTCCGAAAGCGCCTACTTTCAGGTGAAATTCTTCGCGAGGGATTCCGGAATCGAGTAGGGCGTCTGCCAAAAACAAAGCGTAGGAAGGGGTACAGGCTAAACCGACGGCGCCTAAATCGTGCATCAACAGGATCTGTTTTTCCGTGTTTCCGCTCGACATGGGAATAACTGTTCCGCCAATTGTTTCAACTGCGTTGTGAGCGCCCAGCCCACCAGTAAACAAACCGTATCCGTATGACACCTGCACAACGTCGTTTTTTCCCAATCCGTAAGCCGTGAAACAGCGAGCGCCGACTTCTCCCCAGATATTCAAATCGTTACGAGTATATCCTACTACAATCGGCTTTCCGGTTGTACCGGAAGAAGCATGTATGCGGACAATTTCCGATAATGGAACACTCAGTAACTGAAAGGGATAATAATCGCGTAAGTCTTTTTTGGAAGTAAAAGGCAACTTGACTATATCGTCCAAAGTTTGGATATCAGCAGGGGTAATTCCTTGTTCCTGCATTCTTTTCCGATAAGGCTCGCAATTATGATATACGCGCTCGACTGTCCTTTTCAGTCGGATTTCCTGAAGTTTACGCATGTCTTTTCGGGACATGCATTCCATTGTTTCATTCCAAATCATTTCTCCTTTGTCCAGTACATCGTTTTTCCGAGCGCAGGAATGCCTATATACCCACGAACTTTAAGATTAGTAGGCGATTCGAAAGTCAACTTACATTTGTAGGTTTTACCTTCTTCCGGATCGTAGATTGTCCCTCCGTTCCATTCGTCGTTTTTTTCGTCGTATGAAAAATTCTTTAACAGGACAACCTGATCGGATTTTACTTTCCTCAATTCGGGATTCGGATTTTTGTCATCATATTTCGGGGTACCGTCGGGGTGATTAGGGTATTTAAGCCAGATAATCTTCCCTTCATATTTTCCATCGGAATTTTTATAAATCTGGATACGGGATTCGGATTTTGTATCTGTTTTAATGACATAATAAGTACCCGCCAGCCGGTCGCCTTTGGATTGTGAAAATGCCTGAAAACTTGTAAATAAACTTACAACCAATATAAAAAGAATACTTTTATTTCTCATATCTTTCAAATTTGTAATTCGTAATTGAATCAGTATCCTCTGATTGCCTTAATTCCCGGCAACACTTTTCCTTCGATAAATTCCAGCAAAGCGCCGCCGCCGGTAGATACGTATGACATCTTATCTGCAATACCGAATTTATTGACGCAAGCCACAGAATCGCCGCCGCCTACCAAAGAAAATGCTCCATTTTCGGTTGCTCTGACGATTGCTTCGCCAACAGCCCGCGACCCGTGCGTGAAATTTTCAAATTCAAATACGCCGGTAGGTCCATTCCAAAGAATTGTTTTAGACTTTTCGATTACTTTGGCGAACAGTTTTTCTGTTTCGGGACCGATATCCAATCCTTCCCAATGGTCGGGAATTGCATCAACCGAAACAAATTGCGTATTGGCATCGTTGCTGAAACTGTCGGCAATTTTGGCGTCAACGGCTAAAACCATATTGATATTGTGCTCGTTTGCTTTTTCAAGCAGCGTTAAAGCTAAATCCAGTTTATCATCTTCGCAAATGGAATCTCCGATATTTCCGCCCAATGCTTTGGTAAACGTGAAAGTCATTCCGCCTGCGATAATCAGATTATCCACTTTGGTCAACAGGTTTTCGATAATGTCTATTTTGGAAGAAACTTTTGAGCCTCCCATGATTGCAGTGAAAGGACGAGCAGTATCTTTCATAACTCTGTCAACTGCATCGATTTCGTTTTGCATCAGATACCCGAACAATTTGTGGTCGCTGTCGAAATAATCGGCAATGATGGCAGTGGAAGCGTGCGCCCTGTGAGCAGTTCCAAAAGCATCATTCACATAAACCGTTGCATAAGAAGCCAATTGCTTAGCCATTTCTTTCTGGTTGGCTTTTTCTGCTTTTTTAGCTGCTGCAACAGTTTCTTCGCTTGCATCGTCGGCTAAATCGCGCGGTTTGCCTTCTTCAGCGGCATAAAAGCGAAGATTTTCCAACAATAAAGCTTGTCCGGGTTTCAAAGCGGCTGATTTTTCAATCGCTTCTTTTCCAAGGCAGTCGTTGGCAAAATCAACCGGAATACCTAATAATTCAGAGATTCGACCTAAGATATGTTTTAAGGAATATTTTGGGTTTACTCCGGTAGGACGTCCTAAATGGGAGCCAATAATGACGCATCCTCCATCGGAAAGGATTTTTTTAAGCGTTGGGATAGCAGCACGAATACGTGTATCGTCCGTGATGTTGAAATCTCCATCTAACGGCACATTGAAGTCAACGCGAATGAAAATTTTTTGTCCCGAAAAATTAAATTTGTCTATTGTTTGCATATTGTTAATTGTGTATTAATGATTTTTTTCAAATTCCTGCATGGCTTCAACCAATGCTACTACGGCTTCTTTAGGCAAAGCATTGTAGGTCGAAGCGCGGAAACCGCCTACCGAACGGTGCCCTTTAATTCCTACCATTCCCCGCGAAACGGCGAATTGATAAAATTCGGATTCGAGACTGCTGTATTCTTCATTCATTACGAAGCAAATATTCATCAACGAACGATCTTCAACGGCTGCCGTTCCTTTGAACAATTTGTTCCGGTCGATTTCTGCATAAAGTAAATCGGCTTTTTCTCTGTTCAGCTTATACATTGCATCAACGCCTCCCAATGCTTTCAACCATTTCAAGGTCTGTAAAGCTGCATAAATCGGAACAACAGGAGGAGTATTAAACAACGAATTTTCTTTTATATGGGTACGGTAGTCCAGCATAGTCGGAATCGGACGAGTGGTCTTTCCCAGCAATTCGTCTTTTACAATTACAAATGTTACGCCGGCAGGAGCCAGATTCTTTTGAGCGCCGCCATAAATCAATCCGTATTTGCTGACGTCAACCGGTCGCGAGAAAATATCGGACGACATGTCGGCGACTAACGTTACCGGCGAATCAATATCAATATGCAGTTCGGTTCCAAAAATCGTATTATTAGTGGTGATATGGAAATAATCCGCATCTGCCGGAACAGTATAATTTTTAGGAATATACGTATAATTAGCTTCTTTGGAAGAGGCGACCTCGACTACTTCACCAAAAAGTTTGGCTTCTTTCAGCGCTTTACTTGCCCAAGTTCCTGTATTCAGGTAAGCCGCTTTCTTTTCAAACAAGTTAAAAGGAACCATGCAGAATTGCAAACTTGCTCCTCCGCCGAGAAAGACAACGGAATATCCGTCGGGAATATGCAACAGTTCTTTGAATAAAGCAACGGCTTCATCAACTACCGCTTCAAAATCTTTGGAACGATGGCTTGCTTCCATCAGTCCAATGCCTGAACCTGCAAAATTTTCAATTGCCTTAATTGTATTTTCCACTGTTTCTTTGGGTAAAATGGAAGGACCCGCATTGAAATTGTACTTTTTCATATCTGTTAATTATAAATTGATACGTTTTTGAAGGGACGAAGTTACGATTTTTTTTTGAATCCGGCAAACTATAAAATAAGAATTGATGGGTTAAAAGGTTGAAGGAATGAGCGAAAATTACAATAAAAAAGGACGCCTGTTTCAGACGCCCTCTTTGTTTACCAATTTATACTAACAGTTACTTTTTCCCGCCACCAATGTAGAAACCTACACTAAGCGTTAAATAGTTGAATGTTTCTTTGGCAAAAGCCTGTTCATAAGCTACCGTAAAGCGGAAGTGAGAATAATCAAAACCGGCGCGCAGCATGGCTGCAAAATCTGTTGATCCATCGATTTTTGTGTCAATTTCTCCAAGTCCGGTATTTACTTTTAGAGTAGCTCCACCCGCGCTGTGAGCGCCTAAACCGAGACCAACAAAAGGACGAAATTTGTTGTTGTTAACATAATAATCGCCGGTAGCCATATAGCTGCTACCCATTTTCATGCTGATGCCTTCGCCGCCGCCGCCAAAAAACGCACCTTCCCAACGAATGCCCGCTGCAATTTGCGGAGCTATTTCGTATTTAGGTTCCAGATAAAACATAATCCCTCCGTCATAACCTTTAGGAAATGGAATTGAATAACCAACGCCGGCGTCAACACGGAGAGGTTGGAACTCTTGAGCTTGAACATGGGTAGATGCGAAAAGCGCTACCGATAATAAAGTAGTTAAAATTAAATTTTTCATAAAACAGTTTTTTTAATGTTAAAAATATCGAGACAAAAGTATAACAGATAATTTACTTCACAAAGAAATAATTGATGTTTTTTTACTATATAATGACAATATCTCATTAAATATATGTCAAAATATATTCATTATGTACAAAATACTTTACTTTATAACAATTTTGGTATTTAGTCCGAGTTTCGTGTATTTCAAATTCACTCCATTCGCCAAGGAACGGTTCAAAAGGGGAGATATGTAAATGCGTTTTAAAATCGACGTTTTCTACGCCTAACAGCTTATATAAAGATTCTTTAGCCGACCAGTATAAAAGCAGGTGTATCATTTCGTTCGATTGCGATAATGCTTTTTCTTCTTCTTCATTCACAAAACGCTTGCGAACGCTTTCCACTTTAGAGCCTGTTTTTTCTATATCAACTGCTACTTCGTTCACCTTATTTATAATTAAGGCGGCATATCCTTTGGTATGACTGATGCTGATATAAAATGAATTATCTGACAGATAGGGTTTTCCAATAGAATTATAAAGTATTTCTTTCTCTTCTCCCAGCATTTCTTTTAATAGCACACGGATAGATAACCATTCTCTTTTGCGGTTTTCCGTCATTTTTTCAATAAAGGGTAAATACCTTTCCTTAAAGGATAAACGAGCTAATAACGATTCGGAATCTTCCGTAAGAGGGACAACTGCAAGCTTGCTTTGATTATCATAAAAAGCATAAGCGCCGAATTTCAATTCCCTGTTTTTCTTTATTTTATCACTGATAGCATCGAACCAGCTAATGACATTATCCGCATAATGCACCGGCGCTTCGGTGAGGTCTAATGGATCAGTTCTGCGTCTGTATTCCGCCATAAACAATTTTTTTATCTGTTAATTGATAGCCGATAGAGCCAATTGCCAACAAATCGCTCAGAATATTTTTAGCCGTATTATAATTGATTCTTGCGATTTTTCGGAATTGACTGACTGTAATATAAGGATTTATATCCAAATAATTCAAGAGTTTTTCAACCGGACGACTAATGGTTAAATGCGTGCCGTTCATGCTGGAAATTTTTGACCATGCCATTTCGAGTATTTCCGGCGCGATGATGTTTTCATCATTCACCCGGATATAAGCTCTGTAATCATCATTCTTATCCGGCGATTGATGCGGTTTTAAAGGACTTGCTTTAACTTTTACTTCAAGTACAATTCTCCCTTCAATATTCCACTCTTTCGCTTCAAACGGAACTTTTGGGCGGCAATACATCTCTGCTGCCGCTTCAATCATGTAGTATTCTTCGTCGCTTCGTATGCCGGCAATATGACCGTTGTCCTTAACCCCAATCAACAGCGTTCCACCATCGGTATTTGCAAATGCGCTGAGCGTCCGTGCTATTTTCTTACTGTCGCTGACCTCAAATTTGAAATCTAACTGCTGGTGTTCGCCCTGAGCAATTAATTCTGTTATGTAATTGTTTTTATTCATAAATTTATGCAAAAATACGGGTAAAATTTCAAAAATCATTATATTTGTACCACTAAAATTATTAGAAAAAGCAATCATGTCTGAATTATCACCTTTTTTAGTCGATCTGGTTCTTATTCTTGTTGCCGCAGCTATTTTCTCACTCTTGTTTAAACGGCTGAAACAGCCGGCGGTATTGTCGTACATTATTGCAGGAATTGTTCTGTCTTTTTATATTTCAAAGAAAGATCCGGAATACGAACAATTAGTGAACTGGGCGGAAGTCGGAATCATTTTCCTTTTGTTTGGTTTGGGACTGGAGTTCAGCTTTAAAAAGTTGATGAAAGTAGGTACTACGGCTATTATAGCCACTTTATTCATTGTTTTCTCAATGATTACTTTAGGCTATCTGACCGGTCTCAGCTTCGGCTGGTCGTCCATGTCCAGTCTCTTTTTAGGGGCTATGATTTGCATGTCTTCCACCATGATAATTATCAAGGTGTTTGAAGATTTGAAACTGACGACTAAAAATTTTGCCGGCGTTGTATTTGGAATTTTAATCATTGAAGATTTAGTTGCTGTTCTTTTAATGGTCTTGCTTTCAACGGTTGCCGTCAGCCGGAAAGTAGAAGGAATGGAAATGCTCTTCAGCTTTTTCAAATTGATGGGGTTTTTAGTGTTCTGGTTTTTACTCGGAACATTTTTGCTTCCCACTTTTTTACGGAAAATGAAACGGTTTCTGAACGACGAAACGATGCTGATTGTCGCCGCTGCTTTCTGTACGGGAATGGTTTATCTTGCCACAAAAGCCGGATTTTCGTCCGCACTTGGCGCTTTTGTCATGGGGTCTATTTTGGCGGAAACCCTTGATTCGGAACGGATTGAAAAACTGATTCACCCAATCAAAGATTTCTTCGGCGCCATATTTTTCGTATCGGTGGGTATGATGGTGCAGCTTACCTCTTTAGGTGAACACATTGTTCCAATTCTGATAATCAGTTTGGTTGTGATTGTGGGTCAAACGCTTTCCGCCACCGGAGGCGTATTGTTAGCAGGACAAAACTTGAAAACAGCCGTCTTTTCCGGATTTTCTCTGTCTCAAATCGGCGAATTTTCTTATATTATCGCTGCGTTGGGTCTGAGTTTCGGAGTGATTGATTCGTCTTTGTATCAAATTATTATATCATCATCTATCCTGACTATTTTCGCATCTCCATACATAATGCGGTCAGCCAACCCTGCCTATAATTTTTTGGAAAAAATTCTGCCGAAAACATGGCTGGACTTTTTAAATAAAGACTCTTCAGCGCACCCTGTGAATGAGCAAAGTCTGTGGAAAAAATTGCTTAAGGACATGGCAACTATGGTGTTGGTATATTATATTGCCTGTATCATAATCGTTTATTTAGCTTTACAATACGGCGTTCCTTTTGTACAGGGATTTCTTCCGGGAACAAAAGGGAATATAGTTGTATCGGTAATTGTTATTTCTCTTTTATCTCCATTCATGCGGGCAATTATCATTAAAAAAGATCGTTCCGACGAATTTCGCCAACTTTGGTCGGATAATAAAAATAATCGAGGACCGCTGGTTTTTACAATTTTGATTCGCGTGTTACTGTGTGCCGGATTGATTATGTTTGTATTGTTTGAATTGTTTCATACTCATTTCGTTATTGCTTTTACGCTTGCAATCATTTTTCTGATGTTATTTGTGGCGTCGTCGCATTTGAAAGCGCAATCCATATCAATTGAAAAACGTTTTAAGGCAAATTTTCATGAGAAAGAAAAATACCATGAATCAAAAGCGCCTTTAACCAAAGGATTTGTTAATCACGTGCTGGCAAGGGACTTACACTTAGCCGATTTTGCCATATTACCGCATTATCGGATTGTTGGTAAAACATTGAAAGAATCTAAATTCAGGCAAGTTTTCGGAATGAATATAGTAACCATTGTCAGAGGCGAAACCCGAATCAACATTCCAAACGGTAATGAACGAATCTATCCGGGCGATCATATCATTTTGCTTGGAACAGACCGGCAAATGGAAATTTTCCAGAAGCGAATAGAAGAAAATCGTAAAAGACACGAAAACAGAGAAGAAAAACCATCGCCGGAGGTGCAGATGAAACAAATTCAAATTGGTCCAGAATCGCAGTTGATAGGAAAAACCATACGAACGTCCGATATTCAGGAAAAAAATGATTGCTTAGTAATTGGTATAGAGCGAGATGACACTTCCATGCAAAATCCTGATTTAGATTTGGTCTTGGAGGAAAATGATATTTTGTGGCTAATAGGAGAGAATAGTAATATATTAAAAGTTAATGATTTATGAAATTTTTAGGGATAATTCCGGCTCGTTATGCATCGACCCGCTTTCCGGGAAAACCTTTAGCGGATTTAATGGGTAAACCGGTGGTACAGTGGGTTTATGAACGAGTGGCAGGTTTATTGGACAGGGTAGTAGTAGCCACCGACGACGAGCGAATCCTTCATGCAGTGCAAAAATGGGGTGGGGAAGCGCTGCTGACTTCTCCCAATCACCCAAGCGGAACCGACCGTTGTTTGGAAGCATATTTTAAACTGAATGAAGAATATGATGTGATTATCAATATTCAAGGCGATGAGCCATTTATTCACCCTTCGCAAATTGAGTTGTTAAAAGCAGCATTCCAAAATCCGGATACCCAGATTGCGACTTTGGTAAAACCTTTTTCTCATGACGACGATTTCGACAGTTTATTCAATCCCAATACGCCGAAAGTATTATTAAATTCAAAAGGACAGGCGATTTATTTCAGTCGTTCGGTTATTCCTTATATTCGAGGCAAGCATCATACGGAATGGTTGAAATCAAATGTATTTTACAAACACATAGGAATTTATGCCTATAAACCTAAAGTATTACAAGAAATTACTGCCTTGCCTCAATCAATTTTGGAAAAAGCCGAATCGCTGGAGCAACTTCGCTGGATCGAAAACGGATACGTTATTCAAACGATGATTACAAACGAGGAAACAGTCGGTATTGATACGCCGGAGGATTTGGAAAGGGCGGTAAAATGTTAAAAGAATAAATAACTTTTATGCCACCGTCGCCTTATTCATCAAATAATAATCCAATATCACCATCGCAGCCATTGCTTCCACAATAGGAACGGCGCGGGGCAAAACGCAGGGGTCATGTCTTCCTTTTGCGCTTAGCGTGACTGATTTTCCCTTTTCATCAACCGTTTGCTGATCTTTCATAATTGTAGCGACAGGCTTAAATGCGACCCTGAAATATACAGGCTCTCCGTTAGAAATTCCGCCTTGGATTCCTCCCGAAAAATTAGTTTTTGTGCCGGTTTGCCCATCGGAACGACGGTAAAAATTGTCGTTGATTTCCGAGCCTTTATATTTGACGCAATCAAATCCCAAACCGTATTCAAATCCTTTGGCGGCATTGATGCTCAGCATTGCATTGCCTAAAGCGGCGTGAAGTTTGCCGAAAACCGGTTCGCCAAGTCCGGCAGGTACGCCTTCGCATACACAGGTGACGACACCGCCGATTGTGTCTCCTTCTTCTTTTATCTGTTCGATATAACGAATCATTTTTTCTGCAAGAACCCTGTCGGGACAGCGAACAGGCGTAGCATCGATAGCTGTCAGGTCCAAATCGGTAAAAGGTTGCTCCAACAGGATAGAACCAACTTGGGATGTATAAGCTGTTACTTTGATTTTTAATGTTTGCAGTACGGTTTTAGCAAAAGCGCCACCCACGACACGGGCGATGGTTTCTCTCGCAGAAGAACGTCCTCCACCTCGATAATCCCTTATGCCATATTTGCTTTGGTAGGTATAATCGGCATGGGAAGGGCGATATACATTTTTCAGAGAATCGTAATCCGAAGTATGTTGATTGTGATTTTTTACAATGAATCCAATGGGAGTTCCTGTTGTTTTTCCTTCGTATATACCGGAAAGAAATTCCACTTTATCATTTTCGCTTCGGGAAGTTGTAATTGAAGATTGCCCCGGTTTTCTCCTGTTTAATTCACTTTGAATAAATCCGTAGTTTATTAAAATACCGGCGGGACAACCGTCAATTATACCCCCAATAGCTTCTCCGTGGGATTCCCCGAATGAAGTTAATCGAAAAACGTTACCAAAAGTGTTCATAGAATAATTTTAACAGCAACCGCCACAACCTCCTCCTTCGGATCCGCCACAACCGCCGCATTCATCTTCTTGAGAAAACGCATTCATCTCTTCTTCAGTCGGTTCGTGAACGTCGATTACTTCGCCGTCGAAGTGTAAGGTTTCGCCTGCTAACGGGTGATTAAAATCCATCACAACAATATCCTGTTGTACTTCCAAAACGGAACCTACCATTCGGTTGCCCTGTGCGTCCATCATCGGAAGCGTCTGACCTTCCGATACTCTTTCGGAATCAAATTTTCCATCGACTTCAAACAGTTTTTTCGGCAGATTCACAACATGTGCTTCGATGTAATCCCCATAAGCTTCTTCCGGATTTAATACGAAAGAAAATTTATCGCCGACGTTTAAGCCTTCAATATTTTTTTCAAACGCTTCCAACATCATACCCATACCAAAAAGGAATGTAAGCGGTTGAGATTTTGTTGCGCGCTCCATAAGTTCTTTTTCGCCTTCTTCGTTAATTACAGTCAAGTCGTATGTTAACGATACCATTTTTTCGTCCGAAATCTTCATAAATTTTTGTTTAATTAAAATTGAGGTGCAAATGTACGATTTTTTCTCAAAAGGCAAATGTTTTTTTGCTAATTATTATTACAATGACCGTCTATTGCCTCTTTCAATTGATTGAGCGCCTGTTCCAGTATCGAGCGGGGTGTTGCAACATTCATTCTCATAAAACCTTCACCTTCCACGCCAAACATAACGCCATTATTAAGAGCCAAATGCGCCCAATTGACAAAAAGAAAAACCAATTCGTACTGTTTCAGTTTCAGTTCCCTGCAATCTAACCAAAGTAAGAAAGAAGCTTCCGGAATGACTGCCTTGATTTGGGGAATATTTTCTTTGAGGAATGTATCAACAAACAAGATGTTATTTTCAACATATTTAATCATTTGTCCCACCCAATTTAAACCTTTTTCGTAAGCAGCCTGCGTAGCCGTATAGGCAAAAATTGAACCTTCGTCCAATTCGCTGGCATGGAGAAACTCTTGATATGTTTTATTAATTCCCTGATCCGGAATGATTGAATGAGCAGTTATAACTCCGGGGATATTGAACGTTTTGCTGGGAGACATAAAAGTAACGCTGTTCAAAGCGGCTTTCGGAGAAACCGTTGCAAACGGTATATGCTTGTGTCCGAAAATAGCCATATCCGAATGAATTTCATCTGAAATAACTAAAATATAGCTTTTATAACAGATATCGGCTAATTCTTCCAATGTTTCTCTGTCCCATGCGATTCCGACCGGATTGTGGGGATTACTTAAAATCAATATCTTACAATCTTTATCAATCGCTTTCCGCAAGCCGTCAAGATCCATTCGATATTTTCCGTTCTTTTCCCGTAAAGGATTGTTTACTACCGTCCGGCGGTGCATGGAAGTAATCAATCGAAAGGGGTGATAAACAGGCGGTTGTATAATTATTTTATCATGCGGCTTAGAGAAACACTGAATACAGAATGCAATTCCTTTAACAACTCCGGGAGTAAAAGTTAGCCATTCTCTCTGGATTTTCCATTCATACTGTTGTTCTACCCATTGGATAATGGAGTTATAATAACTTTTCGGAGGAAGGGTATAACCTAAAATACCATCTTTACAACGTTTTATTATTGCATCGGTAATAAAATCCCCCGTTTTAAAGTCCATATCGGCAACCCACAAGCCAATCAAATCATCTCTGCCGTATCGTTCTTTTAAAGCGCTTATTTTCAATGCATCTGTTCCCTGCCGGTCGATTATCTCATTGAAATTATATTTTTTTTCATTCATTTGATGTGTAAATTTAGTGGCAAATTTTTTTACAAAGATATAGAAAAAAAAATTAAACAACCTGAATATTAGAAAAAAAATTGAATATTTGAATACATAATTAGTTTGTTGTGCAAATTTATCCACAATGAATAAATTTATACTTATTTTACGTATAACCAAAAATCTTTCCCCCTGTATTTAAAGAAAAGGCAGTGAAAAATACATATAAAACAGTGATTTTTTAGTAAAATCAAACTTTTGTTGTCCATATATAAAAAAAAACAGAAAAAAGTTTGGATAATTTAATGAATACCCATATATTTGATGCCTGATTTGTATTAAGTGTTAATTTCTATTATGTTTTAAATTTTAAAATTATTAAATCTCATGAACAAGACTGAACTTATTGATGCGATTGCCGGTCAATCCGGATTGACTAAAGTTGACTCCAAAAAGGCGTTGAATGCTTTCTTGACAACTGTTTCCAGCGAATTGAAAAAAGGAGGGAAAATCACTTTAGTTGGACATGGAACCTATCAGATTGTTGAAAAAAGTGCACGCACCGGCATTAATCCTAAAACAAAAGCGCCTATTAAAATTCCTGCAAAAAAAGCGGTAAAATTCAAAGCGGGAGCAAATCTCATCTGAATCTTATTTGGAATGGAAAATCAGCGTTTTCCAAAGGAAGGAAACGGATAGGTCACTCACTTATCCGTTTCGTTTTTTAGACAGTATCATAATATTTTATTAATTTTGCAGCCTCAAAATGATAAATGATGAATATTCAACAAACCATTCAACAAATCGTAGCCGGTTTATATGGCAAGGAAGTAGAGCCTTCCGTGATTCAACTTCAAAAAACAAGAAAAGATTTCAAGGGACACCTGACATTGGTCGTTTTTCCTCTGGTTAAATTTTCCGGTAAAAATCCGGAACAGACCGCAGAAGAAATAGGGGAGCGCTTGCTGGCTCAGAACTCCGTTATTGCAGGATATAACGTAGTCAAAGGTTTTTTGAACTTGATTATTGCTCCGGCTTACTGGATTCAGCTTTTCAACGAGATTTATTCTTCCGAATCCTACGGAATAAAAGCGGTTAAGGAAAAAGCGCCTTTAGTAATGGTTGAATATTCATCGCCTAACACAAACAAACCTTTACACTTAGGTCATATAAGAAATAATCTGTTGGGATACAGTTTGGCTGAAATTCTGCAAGCCACCGGCAACAGGGTAATTAAAACCAACATCGTAAACGACCGAGGGATTCATATCTGCAAATCCATGCTGGCATGGAAAAAATGGGGAAATGGCGAAACGCCGCAGTCTTCCGATAAAAAAGGCGATCACCTGATTGGCGAATATTATGTAAAATTCGATCAGGAATATAAAAAGGAATTGACGGATCTGGAAGTTGCCGGATTATCAAAAAAAGAAGCGGAGGAACAATCTTCGCTAATGGCGGCGGCGCGTGAAATGTTGCGTCTGTGGGAAGCCGGCGACAAAGAAACTGTTGCCCTTTGGAAAGAAATGAATAGCTGGGTATATGCCGGTTTTGACGAAACCTACAAAGCGCTGGGCGTAAACTTCGATAAAATTTATTATGAATCCGAAACTTATTTAGACGGCAAGGAAAAAGTGCTGGAAGGCTTGGAAAAGGGCATATTTTACCGGAAAGAAGACGGTTCGGTCTGGGCGGATTTGACTGCCGACGGTTTGGACGAGAAAGTCCTGCTGAGAGCCGACGGTACATCAGTATATATGACTCAGGATATTGGCACTGCTAAATTGCGTTTCGACGATTATCCGATCGACCGAATGGTGTATGTTGTCGGAAACGAGCAAAACTATCATTTTCAGGTACTTTCTCTCTTGCTGGATAAATTGGGATTTGCTTTCGGGAAAGGCTTGGTTCATTTTTCATACGGAATGGTCGAACTGCCCGAAGGAAAAATGAAATCAAGGGAAGGAACAGTGGTTGATGCCGATGATTTGATTGAAGAAATGATTCGCACGGCAAGAGAAATGGCAAACGAATTAGGAAAAACAGCCGGCTATTCCGAAAAAGAAACCGAAGATATTGCCCGCATGGTTGGCATGGGAGCGCTGAAATATTTTATTCTGAAAGTCGATCCACGTAAAAACATGGTTTTCAATCCGCAGGAATCCATTGATTTTAACGGGAATACCGGTCCGTTCATTCAATATACCTACGCACGCATTCAATCGGTTATGCGGCGCAGCGAACTTGATTTCTCAACGGCTGAAAATCAACCGGTTTCAACAGATACTCCGATTAATGAAAAGGAAGAAGAACTGATTCAGCGGTTAGAAGAATTTCCGCTGATTGTTGAAGAAGCTGCCGGCAGTTTCAGTCCGGCGATTATAGCCAATTATCTTTATGATTCAGTGAAAGAATACAATCAATTTTATCACGATTATTCCATTCTGCGTGAAGAAAATACCGAATTACGGCGATTCCGCTTGCTTTTGTCCTGCCAAATCGGTAAAGTAATCGAAACCGGATTAAAATTGCTGGGAATAGAAGCGCCTCAAAGAATGTAATTCATGGAAAAGAAAGATTAAAGATTTGTCATATCAAAATAAACTCGTACTTTTGCACAAGTTTATTTTGATACGATAACCAATGAAGAATAATAATTTAGCAAAGAAAATAGTGAAAGGAATTTGGATTATTTTCCTTTTTTGCCTTATCTCCACTTCTATTCTGTTTTTTTTAATTGCCAAGGGCAAAATCGGATACATGCCCCCCATTGAAGATTTGGAAAATCCGATTAATAAATATGCTTCCCAAGTTATATCTGTGGATATGGTTCCGTTGGGAACTTACTCTCTGTCAAATGAAAACAGAATTTATATCAGCTACAGCGACCTTTCTCCGGCTTTGGTTCAGGCATTGGTGGCGACCGAAGACGCACGTTATTACGAACATTCGGGAATTGACGCGTATGCGCTGTTTCGCTCTTTTATCAAGCGAGGCATTCTTTTCCAGAAAAGCGGCGGCGGCGGAAGTACAATCTCCCAGCAATTGGCTAAACTTCTTTATTCGGATCACGCTTCAACGGTATGGGAACGGTTGTTTCAAAAGCCGGTAGAGTGGGTGATTGCCGTTCAGTTGGAGAAGTATTACACCAAAGAGGAAATTATTAATTTCTATCTCAACAAGTTTGATTTTCTTTACAATGCGGTGGGCATACAATCGGCTTGCCGGGTCTATTTCAATAAATCCCCTAAAGATATTTCAATAGAAGAAGCTGCTACACTGATAGGCATGTGTAAAAATCCTTCGTATTTTAATCCGATTCGTTATCCGGAACGAACTGTCGGACGAAGAAATGTAGTTCTTTCTTTGATGGAAACAAACAATTATTTAACCAAAGCGCAATGCGATTCGTTAAAAGCCCGTCCGCTGGTTACCCAATTTACCCGAATGGAACATAATAACGGCTTGGCGCCTTATTTCAGGGAATATTTACGCCTCATTATGATTGCCAACAAGCCGGAAATAAAAGACTATCCGTTATGGAACCGGCAAAAATATTCCGAAGATTCGCTGGCTTGGGAAAAAAATCCGTTGTACGGCTGGTGCAATAAGAGAAAAAAAGTAGATGGCTCAAATTATAATTTATATACCGACGGATTAAAAATTTATACGACCATTGACTCCCGTATGCAGATGTATGCCGAACAATCCGTCCGCGACCGTATGGCTGACTTGCAAGACCTGTTTTTAAAAGAAAAAGGCGGAAGTAAAACATATCCTTATTCCCGCAATTTAAAACAGGAAGATGTTAATACAATTTTGGATAAAGCTGTTAAACAATCGGATAGATACCGCGCATTAAAGAAAGAAAATAAGTCGGAATCCGAAATTCAAGCCATTTTCAGGACGCCGGTCGAAATGTCCGTTTTCTCGTGGAGCGGGACGAAAGATACCATAATGAGTCCGTTAGATTCGATTATCTATATGAAATCGTTTTTGCGTTCAGGATTTATGGCAATGGATACGCGAACAGGCGCCGTGAAAGCATACGTTGGAAATATTGATTTTCAGTATTTTAAATACGACATGATAAATTTGGGAAAACGGCAAATCGGTTCTACTGTAAAGCCTTTCCTGTATTCGCTGGCTATGGAAAGCGGAATGACCCCCTGCGACCAGATGTTGCATGTCGAACAGCATTTGACTGATGAAAACGGAAGACCTTGGAGTCCTGCCAATGCCAACAAGCAAAAAATTGGTGAAATGGTTTCTATCCGCTGGGGATTACAGCAGTCGGATAACTGGGTTAGCGCTTATATCATGGGACGGTTGAATCCTTATACCTTTGCCCGTTTACTGCATTCTTACGGCTTAAAAAACCATATTGATCCTGTTGTCTCCCTTTGTTTAGGTGTTTGTGATGCTTCGATAAGCGAAATGGTTTCCGGATATTCGGTATTTGCCAATCATGGAATCCGGATCGAACCGGTTTATGTGACGCGGATCGAAGACCGGCTTGGAAATGTTCTTGATACATTTTCTCCTCAAGTGTCGGAAATTATCAATGAAGATGCCTGTTATAAAATGTTAAGCATGCTTCAAGGGGTTATTGACGCAGGCACCGGTGACCGGATACGCAGAATTTATGGAATAAAAGTTCCGATGGGAGGTAAAACCGGAACGACGCAGAATCACTCCGACGGGTGGTTTATGGGATTTACGCCGTCGTTAGTGGGTGGCGCATGGGTTGGAGGAGAAGACCGAGATATCCATTTCGACCGAATGTCGGAAGGGCAGGGCGCAACGATGGCGCTTCCGATTATGGGAATGTTTCTTCAAAAAGTTTATGGCGATTCTATTTTAGGATATTCTCCAACCGAACAGTTTGAAGTTCCGTCAAGATTTGCCGATCCGTGCAGCAACCAATCGGATTTGGACAGTACCGACAATCCGATTGGAATAGATGACCTTTTTAAATGAAATAACTATGGCGTTGGCTCCGAACCGGAATTAGCGACACAGCGGACGGAAACTCCGTGTGCGCGGTCGGTATCCTCAGTTGTATTGTAACTGACATTCGGGCTACTGTAATAGAAGTATATATCGTACGAATAATGATAGGCAGACAAAGGATTAGCAAGAACAGTAGAGCTTGTGGAAGTACTCCAGTAGGAAGCATCGTCGCCAACTAATTGAATTACGTTAGGAGATTGCCATTGACGCAAGCCTGCAGCCGGCAAAAAGAGTGAATCGCCAATTTTACAACCTTTACCCGGTACCCATGTCCAAGTATTGGAAGAAACTATTGTTTTCCATTGTTCAGAAGAAGGGATTCTCCAGCCGGTAGGGCAAGGGTCTGAAGCGGTCTTTTGCGAATCCAGCCAAAGATTATCATTCGTATTAACGCGCCAATCGGTATTTCCTGCCATAAAAACATTTGGAATTGGAGTATTGTTTTGCGTTGATTGAACCAAACTGTTACGGAACTGATGCCCATCGGTCTGACGTCCCCACTGATACATTGCGCCTAAGGTTCCGTCCGTACCATCGCCATTCGGATTGCCTTGTATAAATTCATACGGATCAAGAGCCGGATTTGCTCCCAAATTATGACACATTATATTCAACCAGCCGCTTGAAGTCATAGCGCCGCAGCAGTTGCAATCTTTAATGTTTGCAGCTAATACGGAAGCTGTTTCCGTTCCGCTTCCATCGGGTTTGCTATTATAAACCGCATAAATTTTAACCGTCAACGGATTGGCGTTGGTTAAGCCTTTGGCAGAATTATTAAGCGACTGCTTATAAGTCGCAGTAACGGTGAAAGGTCCTGCATTATTAACCGTAGTTTCATAAGCCTTATCGTAATCTAATTTCTGAACGATTAATCCCATCGAGCTTTCAACGTAAACAAACCGGAGGTTGCTTATTTGAGAAGTCGGCGTGAAAGTATAAGTCTGGACATTGATTGTGGGATCGCTGAAGTCGGCTTTCCACGTTCTGCCTGCAAGATTCCCGCAAGCGTATCCTGAGTTGGAAAGGGCAACATCAAAACAGGTTCGTCCTGTCCATGTTCCTGTTCCCAATGCAAATGTTGAAGGATCGACAGAAGTAGCGTCGCACAGGTCAATCCACCTGCTTTCCGCCCAAAATTCTACGCAGTCGTTGTCGGTATTGTAGATAATAAGTCCTTCTGCAGCAATGGAATCGTTTTGAGTATTCAACAGCGCCTCGCGCTGTTTCATCGACAATTGAGGCAGGCGAAGTCCGCCTTTCAAAATATCCGTTGACAGTTCCAGTACGGAAAATTCATGCGGAACGGAATCTTTACCAATAGTTACCTGCGCCTTAAGGGGCAAGGCGAATAATACAGCGATTAAAAGAATAAGTGAATAACTGAATAAGTGATAGTTGGTAATTAATTGAGAATTGGCAATTAATAGTTTTTTGGCTAATGCCGAATGTTGTTTCATAAATTTTTAATTTAATAATTTTGGTGCAAAAGTAGGTATTATTTGTCGATTAATGCTATAATCATTGTTAAATAGTGTTAACCGTGGATAAACGGGTTACATTTTTAAAAAATGTAGTCAATCTGTAAGCCGGATTCTGTACCTGTCAAAACAAGCGTCTGTCATTTATCTCGATTTAATGTTGCCATTAAACTCAAGCAATCTACCCCCCGGCATCGAACGAGCCATTCTACATGCGCCGGTATATTTGATCTTGCAACCCCTCAGCAGTACGGCTTCCTGTATTGCTACCGGAACCGGTGAGCTCTTACCTCGCCTTCTCACCCTTACCTTCCGAAAAAGGCGGTTATTTTCTTCTACTTAACTCTGCCTTCACAAGCAGCTATCTGTTAGATAGGAGGGCGCTCTGTGTTGTCCGGACTTTCCTCTTTTTAGAAAACTAAAAAGCGACAGACCGATTGACTACGGTGCAAAAGTACGGAATAATTTGGGAATATGGAAATGTAAT